>ERZ1026997.94-NODE-94-length-49289-cov-12.943637_pt1 | contig 49289 bp, 43 predicted proteins | sample MGYA00519289_ERZ1026997 | MGnify/ENA primary metagenome ERZ1026997 (study PRJEB26926, sample SAMN06164455) | human gut metagenome | biome: ENVO:00009003; feature: ENVO:2100002; material: ENVO:00002003 | host: Homo sapiens | place: USA | collected 2012 ... | reverse complement strand
CGACTATGAGCGCCCGCCCCTGCCGGAGGAGGCGCCGCCCGCCCCGCCGGACCTGCCGCCCTGGGAGGTGCCGGCTCCCCACAGGGACAAGCTGGACGAGTTGGTGGAAAACGCCAAACAGCTGGACAATTTTCGCATCAAATAAGCCGACAGTTCATGCTGAGCGCACCGGTGTCTCACATGGAGCACGCCAATGTTACACAAAGAGCGCATCGGTATTACACATGGGTAAACCGATGCTGCACATAAGATGTCCGATAGTTTACACTGGCAAAATGAACAGATCGATATAAAGGAGAAACGAATATGGCAAAGGGATACAGCGCCCGCAGGGGCTTTACCGGCGGCGCCGGGATGATGCAGCAGCAGGCGCAGATGCAGCAAAAACTGCTGAAAATGCAGCAGGATATGGCAAAAGCGCAGGAAGAAGTTGAAAAAACGGAGTTTGCCGCCTCTGTGGGCGGCGGCGCGGTAACGGCAGTGGTCACCGGCAAAAAGGAGCTGACCAAGCTGACCATCAAGCCCGACGTCATCGATCCGGAGGATGCCGAAATGTTGCAGGATCTGGTCATTTCTGCGGTAAATGAGGCACTTCGGCAGGCAGATGATGCCATGAACAACTCCATGAGCTCGCTCACCGGCGGACTGAACATCCCCGGCCTGGGCCTGTAAACCGTGATAGAAAAGCACCCGCCCTGCATAACGCAGGGCGGGTGCTTTTCGCGCAAAAAGGACAAAATATTCGGATATTTCGCGCGATATATTGACATATTCGACAAGGCGTTGTATTCTGTGTATGTAGAAATTTTGTTAAATTTCTGCTTATCATATGGATAAAAAACGGGAGAAATACATCATGGAAAACGAAAAAAACGAGATGAAAAAGAAACCGGGAAAGGTGCTGCCGTGGTTGGCCGCTGTGCTGCTGGCGGCGGCCCTGGCAGCGCGGGCGGCGGTGCCCGTGCCCGCGGGCCTGTTTACGCAGATCTGGAACATCGGCACACAGCTGATCATACTGTTTTCCGGGTTGGTGCTGTTTTCGGCGGCGGCCAGAGCCGTATTTCAGAGAGTGTCGCCCAGCAGCAACCACGGCAAGACCGTGTTCACGCTGGCGGACAGCGCTATCCGATATCTGCTGATCATCGTGGGGCTGCTGTGGGCGCTGTCTATCGTGGGCGTGGATGTGCGGGCGCTGCTGGCCGGCGCCGGCGTGCTGGCGCTGATCATCGGCTTCGGTGCGGAGAGCTTGATCGCCGACGTGATCACCGGTACATTCATGCTGTTTGAGCACCAGTACGAGGTGGGCGACATCATCGTGGTGGGCGACTTCCGCGGCACGGTCACACAAATCGGCATCCGTACCACGCAGATCATGGACTCCGGCGGAAACGTGAAGATCATCAACAACTCCGATATCCGTAGTCTGATCAACCGATCCAACGACCTGTCCTTCGCCGTGTGCGACATGGCGGTCCCCTATGACAAGGAGAGTCTGGCGCGGGCGGAGAAGGTGCTGGGCGAGGTACTGCCGAAGCTGCATCGGGAGCACCCCGATCTGTTCAGCAAGGCCCCGGCCTATCTGGGTGTGCAGACGCTGGACTATGAAAATCGCGCCGTTGTGATCCGCGTGGCGGGTGAGACACACGAGGAGAACATTTACAAGGCGCAGCGTTTGCTGAACCGCACGCTGTTCATGGCCTTTGAGGAGGAGGGACTCTCCTGCCCCGTCCACAGGGTGGAGCTGGATCGGGAGTAAGCCATGAACGACAAGGAATTTTCACCGGCACCCGCGGAATTTTCTCCGCCGAGGCCGGAGTTCTCCGCGCCGCCGCGGGAGTGGGCCGCGCCGGGGAACGAGATATCCCGCGACGACACCGCGCCGCCGCAGAAGAAGCGCCGCAGTCTTCCGGCCATGCTGGTGGCCGGGGCCGCGGCGGTGGCCATCGGCCTGTCGTGCTGGGGCGCCGCCGTGACGGACAACACGCCCCGCGCCGCGCTGACGGCGGAGCAGTGCGCCTATCTGGACGCGGTCAGCGAGGCGCTGCTGGAGGAGGACATCCCCGGTCTGGAGGCGCTGGCGCTGGATCCCATGATGCGGCAGCTCTGCGAGGAGGTCATAGAACCGTATTACTACGACGTGCTGCTGCCCTACGACGCTTCCTACAGCGATATGGTGCGCGAGGACGAGCTTTATACCTACTACCAGGACATCGATTATGACGGGAAAACGCTGGGGCCTATTAATGAAGCGCTGGACGGCCTTAAGCTGGGGAGAAACCTGTATATCGACTGCGAGACCTCTGTTGATTGGAATGGTACTGTATGGGAGTATGTTCAGAAGCGCGGCGATGAGTTTAACTTCCGCTGGTTTTACTGCACCAGCGGCGCGGAGGGCCTTAGCTACCTGGAATTCTATACAAATACATGGAAGTGGACATATGGGGACGGAGTAAGATGGCCCACGGATATCCATGATGTCAGACAGTATCGGGCGGCCTATACGCAGGGCGTCTGCCAAAGCGTATGGATCAGTGAGGGAGACGCCGTGTATGTCGTTGAGGACCATCGGGACGGCATGACAGATGGGAGCGTATGTCTGGAAAACGGCAAGGTAACCCTCCGCACCGGAGACGGGCGCTATGAGACGACGTTCCCTGTTGTCAACGGGAGGGCGCAGCCGGGAACGGATGTAGAGGTCGAAATGCAGTCAGATGAAAACGGCAATGCATACGCCTCAGCGCTGCTCTGGCACACGCCGGACGGGGAGACGCTTCGAATAGGGCTGCGAACGCGCCGGGGGCAATCTGCCAATGCGGAAGAGCTGTATCATATTATCGTGCTGCAGGAGCTTACTGTGGGATGATCCCAATAGAAAGACCGGCGGCTTCGCCGGACCAAACGGACCAATAAAAAATCTCCCCGGAAGGGGAGATTTTTTTATCCGAAATAGGCCACCAGCAGATCCGTGACCACGCCGTAGCTCTTGCTGCCGTCCGTGTCGCCGTTGCTCTTGAGAAAGCTGTCATACACGGTGTCCGAGACCTTTGAGACGACGCCGCGGAACTGCGCCCAGTAGGCGTTGTCCGCCCGCAGGTCGGCCACCACCGTGTCCGGCAGTGCGTCCCGTATGGTCTGCCACGCCTCCCGGTCAGCGCTGTACAGGGCGTTGGACAGATACCCGAACCCCGTCAGCCAGCCGGAGTAGCGGTATCCCGCATCCTCTGACCGGACAGCGGCCAGTATGCCGATGAAATTGCACGCCTCCTCTGCCGTGATGCCCCGCTGGTGCGCCAGCTCATGGCATACAGTGGCCGGCAGAAAGGCCGCCGGACTGTCCATGTTGACGTTCGGCTCGCCGGTGAAGGGGAAGTAGAACCCGGTGAAGCGCAGGGCACTCAGCGCCCGGGAGCAGGCGAAGCCCTTGGCACCGCCCGTTTCCGCCCGCAGGAACGGGAACTCGCCGCAGAGCACATCCAGCGCGGAGGCGCTCCGGTTCAGCACCGCCTGCCGGTCCAGCGTGCAGACACCGCTTTCATCTCTGGGGACGTCATCGGCGCAGGCGGCCAGATTGCCGGCAAAATAGGCCGTTACCTCCGCCAGCGTCTCCGCGGTGGAAGGCCGGGCATGGATGCCGCTTTTCTCCTGGAAGCTGTCGGTATTGTACCCGATGCCCCAGGTGAGGCAAAAGCCGGCGTACACCGTCAGCACGGCGCAGAGGGCGGTGAGCGTCAGGCGCAGGGCCATGCCCCAACGGCGGCCCCGCGCGGCGATGATGCGCCGGGGCACATTGGCCAGCCACAGTATGGCGCAGAACACCGCCGTCAAGATCAGGACCTCACCTACGGAGAGCGTCAACCTCCCACACAGCCGCCCCAGCCACTGCTCCGCCGGCAGCACGGCGCCGTACCACAGCCAGTTCATGGCGGCGCGGCTGGTGCGCAGGGCGAAATATGCGGCAAAGAACACCGCCAGCGCAATACACCAGCGGCGCAGGGTACGGCGGCTCATAGGGGCAGGGCCCTGCCGGTGAAGCACATGACGCAGTGGGCGCGGACGATGACCTTGCCGGTCTCGTCGGTCATCTCGGCGGAGCAGAAGGCCAGCTTGCCGCCCAGGCGGTCCACCTTGCCCACGGTGGTCAGGGTGCTGCCGGCGGCAGCGGCGGACAGATAATCGATGGTGGCGTTCACGGTGACTACCATCTCCTGCCGCAGCGTCATGATGGCCATGCCCATGGCCACATCGCACAGCGAGAACAGGATGCCGCCGTGGGCGCCGCCCCAGCGGTTCAGACTTTCGGTGTGCATGGGCAGCGTCACGGTGGCGGTACCGTCGTCCAGGTCGGTGGTCCGCATAAAGTTGTGGGCGAGAAACGGCTCCCGGTCGTTGCCGAAGACCATTAGTTTATCATAGAGGTCTTTTGTCATGGGGGTGCTCCTTTCAAAGAAAAGGCAGGCGGGCTGCGTGCCCGCCTGCCTGCTATATCACGCGGGGTCTTCGGGTTCGGGCGCGGGCGTATCCTCCGGCGGTGCGTCCTTTGCCCGACCCACATAGGCGTAGGCCTCGGTGGGCATATTCCGCTTCCGCAGCCGGCGGTCCATCAGGAATTTCAGCAGTTCCTGTATGCAGGCGAACACCGGCACGCCGATGAACATACCCAGCACGCCGGCGAAGCCGCCGCCCACCAGGATGGCCACGATGACCCAGAAGCTGGAGATGCCCGTGGCGTCGCCCAGAATTTTGGGCCCCAGGATGTTGCCGTCAAATTGCTGCAATATCACGATAAAGATCACGAACACCAGACATTGCTTGGGGCTGACCAGCAGGATCAGGAATGCCGACGGCACCGCGCCCAAGAAGGGACCGAAGAAGGGGATCACGTTGGTCACGCCCACCACCACGCTGACCAGCGGCGTGTAGGGCATTTTCAGGATGGAGCAGCAGATAAAGCACAAGATGCCGATGATGAGGGAGTCCAGCAGCTTACCGCGGACAAAGCCAGAGAAAATAGCGTTCACCCGCCGCGTGCCGCGCATGACCGCGTCGGCTTTGTCCTCCGGCAGCGCGGCGTAGACCGCCTTGCAGCAGCGAGCCAGGCTCTTCTCCTTCATGCCCATCAGGTAGATGGACACGATGATGCCCACGATCAGGTCAAAGGCAAAGCCCACCGCGCCGCGGATGCCGCTCCAGATACCGTTGGTCAGCGGCACAATGGCCTTCTGGGCCCAGGGCAGCACCTTGTCGGTCAAAAAGGCCATGCCGTCGGTATAGCGCTCGGTGATGAGCCCCGCCAGCCAGACACCGATCCCACTGTCGCTCTCCAGCAGGTCGTTGGCCCAGCGATAGACCTTGCGGTAGTAGGACTCGGCGTTGTTGATGAGGGTGGTCACGCTGTCCACCACCTGGGGCACCAGCACGCTCATCAGCAGATACAGCAGGAAGATGACCACGGCCTCGGTCAGCAGGATGCTCACCAGCCGTAGCGCGCCCGACGGCTGCTTCAGCTCTTTTTTGAAGAGTTTTTTCCACAGCGCCGCAATGGCCCGTTCCAGCCAGGACATGATGGGCGTCAGCAGATAGGCGATGGCGAAGCCGTACAGCACCGGCGCCAGGATGGATGCCAGCTTGGACACGAACTGCTGCAGCGTTCCCGCCTGATAGAAGGTGTCGTAGAACACCAGCACGGCACATACGGTCAAAAAGGCCGTCAGTCCCCATTTGAAATACTGCGTTCGCTTCATGGCAGGACCTCCAACTGCTGTTTTTTCTATCATACCCGTATGCGCGGCGTTTTGCAACAATTTTCGCACACAAACACCCGCGGCGGAATGTGTATTGCAATCCCGCCGCAACTGTGGTATCATACTCGGACAACCCCGCGCAAAATGCGAGAATTACGATGGTATGGAAGGGTGTCCCTATGAAAAAGCTCTTGTTTATCGTCAATCCCCGTGCGGGAAAGACAAAATCCCGCGCCCCGCTGTTCGATGCCGTGGCGCAGTTCTCTCGTGCCGGCTATCTGGTACGGGTCTATATCACCGAGGCGGGCGGCCAAGCCCGCGATATCACCGCACGGTGGGGCGGACAGTATGACATGGTGGTCTGTGCCGGAGGCGACGGCACACTGAACGAGACGCTGTCCGGGCTTATGCAGCTGGAGCAGCGGCCCCTGCTGGGCTATCTGCCCTGCGGCAGCACCAACGACTTTGCCATGAGCCTGCATCTTCACACCATGCTGCCCGCCGCGGCAGAGGCGGCCGCCACCGGCACGCCCTGCCCCCTGGACGTGGGGCGGCATAACGACCGCTATTTCGCCTATGTGGCCTCCTTTGGGGCCTTTACCCGGTCCTCCTACTCCGCCACTCAGGCAGCCAAGAATGCTCTGGGTCATTTTGCCTACATTTTGGAGGGGTTGGGTGACCTTGACTCCCTGCGGCCCTACCGCTGCGCGGTGGAAGCCGATGGTGAGCGCTTTGAGGGGGAGTTCATTTTCGGCGCTGTGTGCAATTCCACCTCCCTGGGCGGCCTGGTGAAGCTGGATCCCTCCCGTGTACGGATGGACGACGGAAAATTCGAACTGCTGCTGCTCCGTATGCCAAAGACGGCACTGGATCTGCAGAACCTCATTACCGCCATGACCCGTATGCAGTACGACTATCCCGGCGTGATACTGCGCCATGTCCGGCGCGTTACCCTGACCACCGAGGAGAACCTCCCCTGGTCCCTGGACGGTGAATACTGCCCCAGCGCGCCCCGCGTGGAGATCGAGAACCTCCCCGCCGCCATTCAGTTGGTCCGCTGATGGCAAAATAAGTTGAAAAAGACCCGCCATCGGCGGGTCTTTTTCTATACACGCTGCAATTGTGCGGTGAAAATATACGGATCGCGATCAGAAGGACACCATCTCCGGGTCCGGCTTGGTGGTGGCGGCGATGGAGGTGACGTACAGCACGGGGCCTTCACCCTGATAGGCGTCACAGGCCTCCTTCTTCACTGTGGCGTGTATCTTTACCCACTGCTTGTCCTTATACTGCTTCAGCCCTTCGCCGCGGCACACCAGGGCCAGGAACTGCATATCCTTGTCGCAGCACACCATGGCGAAGCGCCCCGGGCAGTGCACGCCCTTGAACTTTTTGGAGTGGCACATCAGCGCCTTGAAGGACACCTCCACGCCCTCGTAGCGTCCCGGGTTGTCCATCATGTCCACATACCAGATGCCGTAGTCCTCGTCCGGCACCTCCAGCTTGCCGCCGGTCAGGTCGAAGGGAGACATCTCCGGCGTGACGTACTCCTCGCTGGTGCCGTCCTCGTTTTCCAGATAGATATCCGCCCGACGGTTGGCCATCCGCAGGTTGCGGCTGCGAAGCTGGGCGCGCAGCTGCTCATTGCAGCGGTTGAAGATCAGCATATCGCAGTTGGTGATCTTCTCCATCATCAGCTGCCCCATGTTCTTCAGATACATCTCAAAGGTCGTGGCGTCCACCAGGCACATGATCTGATAGAGTATCCAGTTGGCGGGCAGTCCTTCGCGGTACAGCTTCTCCATGCTCCACATGCCGTTGTACTCCACGATGACCTGCTTGGGCCGGTACTGCTTTTCCAGCTTTTTCAGAAAGTCGGGCGTCAGTTGGTCCTCGTCCTCCACGGTATAGGTGAATACGTTGCCCAGTACCTTGGGATCATAGCCGTTTTCGCCCTCCTCGCAGCACAGCAGCAGCGTCCGATCCTCGGCGGCGAAGCCGTCCCGCAGGATGCCGTTGATGAATTCGGTCTTACCGGCGTCCAGAAATCCGGCGATGAGGTAAACAGGAATATCCATGTCAGCCACTCCTTACAGTCCGAACAGCTGAGAGAGCTTATCCTCTTTCAGTTGGGAGCCGATCACACAGATACGGCCGGTGTAGTCCGCCGGGCCGCGCCGCACCTGGTGCTCCTCGGGTACAAAGTCATAGTGCAGCCACTGGCCGCCGTCGGCGGCAGCCACGATACCCTTGGCCCGCAGGATTGCGCCGTATTCGCCGCTGTCCAGCGCCGTCAGGATGTGCTCCAGCTCCGCTTCGGAGTAAGCCTTCACCGTCTCCGTGCCCCAGCTGGTGAATACCTCGTCGGCGTGATGATGGTGATGGTGGCAGCTGCAGTGGGGATCATCGCATTCCTCGCCGTCGTGGTGATGGTGGTGATGATCGTGGTCATGCTCGTCCTCATCGTGGTGATGATGGCAGCAGTGCTCATGGTCGTGGTCGTGGTCATCGTCATCGTCATCATCATGGTCATGGTGATGGCAGCAATGGTCATGATCGTGCTCATCCTCGTCATGGTGGTGATGGTGGTGCTCATGCTCGTGCTCCGCCTCATCCGCCTCGTGCTCAGCGCGCATATGCGCCAGCAGTTCGTCCGCCAGAGAGACCTTCTCGATGGCGCTGAGGATGGTCATGCCGTCCAGCTGATCCCAGGGTGTGGTGAGAATGGCGGCATTGGGGTTCTTCTCCCGCAGCAGCGCCACGGCGGCCTCCAGCTTCTCCTGGCTCAGCCGTTGGGTGCGGGAGAGGATGATGGTACCGGCGGACTCGATCTGGTTGTTGTAGAACTCGCCGAAGTTCTTCATGTATATCTTGACCTTTGTGGCGTCCGCTACGGTCACAAAGCTGTTCAGCTTCATGTCCGGTACGTCCTTCACGGTATTCTCCACCGCCACGATCACGTCGCTGAGCTTGCCCACGCCGCTGGGCTCGATGAGGATGCGGTCAGGGTGGAACTGCTCATGTACGTCCTTCAGCGCCTTGTTGAAGTCGCCCACCAGAGAGCAGCAGATGCACCCGGAGGACATTTCACTGATCTGCACGCCGGAGTCCTTCAGGAATCCGCCGTCGATGCTGATCTCGCCGAACTCGTTTTCGATCAGTACCAGCTTCTCGCCGGGGAAGGCCTCGGCCAGCAGTTTCTTGATAAGAGTCGTCTTACCTGCGCCCAAGAATCCGGAAACGATGTCGATCTTTGTCATAGTAAAAACCTTCTTTTCTCTGCCGTCCACTGCGGCGTAAATTTTGTTCCGTGCCCCGCGTTCGCCGTTCAGAGGACGAAAAAAGGGGGCGGGGACGTTTTTCACCTATATAATATCCCATTTTTTGAAAAATGCAAGTCCTGCCGGTAAAAACCGCGCGGCGGGCACACGATGCCCGCCGCGCTTTTGTCATTCGCCGATCCGGTTTAGGATCAGCTGACTGAGCGACGCTGCTAGTGCCCGGTCGTACCGCCGCGTCTCCGCGGTACCGTCCATCTGTCCGTCCTCATCCGCCCGGCCGCTTTCGCTGTGGCCGCCGTTCAGATCATCTTTGGCGCTGCCGGTGTCCGTGCCGTTGGTGTCCGGCTGCGTGGTGATGCTGCCGTTGGGTGTGGTGTCCGGCGCGGCGCCGTTTGCCTTGTCGTCTGCCGCGCCGCAGGCCGCCAGCGTCACCGCCAGCATCACTGCCGCCGCCAGTGCAGCGAGTCGATCTGTCATATCTTTTTTCCTCCTTTTCCCATGTGCGCCGGCTGGCCCGCGCAAAACACGCGCACATGCGCGGAGAACAGCCGCCGCCAAACGTAGGTTTTGCCGCGGGCGGTTTTATAGCCCCGACACTTTTTGCCTTTTGCATCATTTGTACAGGAGAAGCCGTATCTTTTGTGGCGGAAGTATTGCATTTTCCGAAAAACCATGATATGATTTCTTCTACCTCAGCGATGGGTAAATGTTTGATTACGAACCGTGTTATTTGCTTAGAATATAACGACTTGAACACAGATGGAGGACGATATATCATGCAGAAGCTGGAAAAGCAGTATCATATCCACTGCGCCGAAGGCGACGTGGGCCGCTATGTTATTCTTCCCGGCGACCCCGGCCGCTGTGAAAAGATCGCGGAGCTGTTCGACGATGCGCATTTTGTTTCTCAGAACCGCGAGTACACCATCTATACCGGTACACTGCTGGGGGAGAAGGTCTCCGTCTGCTCCACCGGTATCGGCGGGCCCTCCGCCTCCATCGCCATGGAGGAGCTGCACAACATCGGCGCTGACACGTTTATCCGCGTAGGGACCTGCGGCGGAATCGAGCTGGATGTCCGCAGCGGCGACGTGGTGGTCGCCACCGGCGCGATCCGCTTTGAGCATACCAGCCGGGAATATGCCCCCATCGAGTACCCCGCGGTGGCGAACTTCGAGGTCACCACCGCGCTGGTCCAGGCGGCCAGGGCGCTGGGCAAGCGCACACAGGTGGGCGTCGTCCAGTGCAAGGACGCGTTCTATGGCCAGCACAGCCCCGAGCGTATGCCGGTATCCTATGAGCTGCTCAACAAATGGGAGGCCTGGAAGCGCCTGCACGTCAAGGCCAGTGAAATGGAGTCCGCCGCCCTCTTTGTGGTGGCTGATGCCCTGAACTGCCGCTGCGGCAGTTGCTTCCATGTGGTCTGGAACCAGGAGCGTGAAAAGGCAGGTCTGGACCAGGATATGAGCGAGGACACCACCTCCGCCGTTCAGGTGGGAGTGGAGGCCCTGAAGCGGCTCATTCAGGCCGATCGCGCGGCCCAATAAGCTTCCCTGAAAAAAGCGCCCCCGGCCACGCCGGGGGCGCTTTTTTGACTGGCATCTGAAAAAATTTCAGAAGACCTGACAAAAAGTCTTGTTTTTCCCGTTAAAAAGCGTTAAGATGATGCTTGCGCCGGAGGGCGTGCAGCATTTTACAAAGGAGAAAATCACATGGAGCGTATCTTTCATCTGAAAGAGAACGGCACCTCCGTCAAAACGGAGATCCTGGCCGGTCTCACCACATTCATGACGATGGCCTACATCATCGCCCTGAACCCCAACCTGCTGACCAACTTTGCCGTGGGCACACCCCTGTGGAACGGTGTGTTCCTGGCCACCTGCATCGCCAGTGCCATCGGCACCGTGGTCATGGCCTTCCTCGCCAACAAGCCCTTTGTCATGGCGCCCGGTATGGGGCTCAACAGCTTCTTTGCCGTCATCGCCGGCAATGTGGCCGCCATGCTGAACACTGACTACACCAGCGCCTTCCAGGCGGTGCTGTGCATCATTCTGGTGGAGGGTATCGTTTTCCTTCTGCTGAGCATTTTTAACATTCGTGATAAGATCGTCACCGCTATCCCTTTGGGTGTCCGTCTGGGTATCGGTCCCGCCATCGGCCTTATGCTGATGAACATCGGCCTGGGCTCCAACGTGGGCATCTATGCCGAGGGCAATGGCTATACCTCCCCCTTCTATGTCATGCGCGACTTCTTCGGCGCCATGACCCCCAGCGTGATCAAGGACCACATGGGTGCCGAGTACAGCCAGATGGTCCTGACTGTTATCACCATGTTCATCGGCCTGTTTGTCATCATCCTGCTGGCCAAGAAGGGCGTCAAGGCCGCCGTGCTGGTGGGTATGCTGGTAGCTTCCGTGATCTACTGGGCCGGCTGCTTTATCTTCCTGGGTACCAACCCCTTTGCCTCTCTGGAGGGCGCGTCCTTCCTGCCGCCCTTCCACGATATGGTGGAGACCACGCTGTTCAAGTTTGACTTCACCGACTTCTTTAATATCGGCTGGTTCACGGCGATCAGCCTGATCATCACCTTCTGCATGATCGATATGTTCGACACCATCGGCACCCTGGTGGGTACGGCCTCCCGCGCCGGCATGACCGACAAGGACGGCAATATGCCCAACATGAAGGAGGCCCTGCTGTCCGATGCCGTGGGCACCGTGGCCGGCGCCTGCTGCGGCACCTCCACCGTTACCACCTTCGTGGAGTCCGCCTCCGGTGTGGAGGCCGGCGGCCGCACCGGCCTGACCAGCCTGACCGCCGCATTCATGTTCCTGGCCTGTATGTTCATCGCGCCCGTGGCGGCCGTCATTCCCGCTGCCGCTACCTCCTCCGCCCTGATCTACGTGGGCATCCTGATGCTCCAGGGCCTGAAGAATGTGGATTTCGACGATCTGGACCAGGTAGTGCCCGTGTTCCTGATGCTGCTGGCCATGCCCATCTCCGGCTCCATCGGCCACGGAATCGGTATTGCCATGATCTCCTACACCGTAATCAAGGTGTTCTCCGGCCGTGCCAAGGATGTGTCTGTCCTGACCTACGTTATTTCCCTGCTGTTTATCATCAAGTTCTTTGCCGTCGTCTAAACGGTCAGCGGCCCCCGGCACAGCCGGGGGCCGCTTTTCAGCCATGCGCACCGGCTCTTGGTCGGAGCGCATATTTTTATTGTTCCTGCTCGGCCTTGTATGCCATGGCCTCCTTCTGGTAGTCCAGCGCCGCCTGCCGCAGCTCGGCAATGGCGGCCTCGTCCAGCTGGCCTTTGATCTTGGCGGGGGAGCCGAAGGCCAAAGACCCGTCCGGTATCTCCACGTTCTGCGGTACCAGCGCCCCCGCGCCGATCAGGCAGTTGCTGCCGACCTTCGCGCCGTTCAGCACGATGGCGCCCATGCCGATGAGGGTGTTGTCACCCACGGTGCACCCATGGAGAATGGCCCCGTGGCCCACCGTTACGTTTTCACCCACCGTCACCGGATGGTCGTAGTCCACGTGCACCACACAGTTATCCTGGATATTCGTGCCCGCACCGATGGTGATCGGCGCCCGGTCGCCCCGCAGCACCGCGCCGAAGAACACGCTGCTGTTGGCGCCCAGGGTCACGCTGCCCCGGACGGTGGCGTTGTCCGCCACAAAGGCGGAGGGATGGATGACAGGTTTTTTCATGGCTGCACCTCGCAAAAGTTTTTCTGCATTGTATCACAACTTTCCGGGAAAATCGACAGTCACGGTAAAATTTGTGCTTACATTTTTCGTCAGAATATGTTATACTGATGTCAGGTAATGGTGAGCAAAAGGGGAACGCATGGTCGTGTGCCATGTGCCTTTTTGTGTATATATGTGTATGTATGTTGCGGATAAGGAGCGTGTGTGATGTTTGCAGCGGGTGATCTGGTGGTATACGGCGGCGAGGGCGTCTGCCGGGTGGAGTCCATAGGGCCATCCGGTCTGGCCTATGACGGCGGCGACAAGGTCTACTATCATCTCTCGCCCCTGTACCGCGGCGGCACGGTCATGACACCGGTGGACACCGCTGTCCTCATGCGCCCCATCATCAGCCGTGACTGTGCGCTGAAACTGATCGCCACGCTGCCGGTCCTGCCGGAGCAGAAGCCCGCCGAGCGCGGTATGCGTGCTGCCAAGGATTTCTACCACCAGCTGGTGCTCCGCTGTGACTGCGCCGAGCTGGCCGCCATGATCCACGGTATCTGCCGCAAGCGGGCGTGGGCCCTGCGCCATGGTAAGAAGGTCAGCCAGATGGATGAGCGCTATCTCAAGCGGGCTGAGGACCAGCTCTACGGCGAGCTGGCCGCGGCACTGGATATGCCCCGGGATCAGATGATCCCCTATATCCGCCAGACCTGGGCCAAGTGGCCCGAGCAGCTGCCCAAGCAGGGGCAGGAGGAGCCGGCGGAGGCTGCTGAAGTGGAATAAGCGGACAGGGACGGCGGGAGCCGTCCCTGTTTTAACAGCAACTCGTATCAAACATTTGGGGCGGAAAGGGTGTATTCTGTTCACAGCGAGAGAAGGGAGCAAGCCTATGTACGAATGGCAGCAGCTGATCCAGACCGTCGTCAATGAGATGGACGACGCCATTATGCGCCGGGAACTATCCCCGCATCGAGAGCTACGGCGTCCGCCTGCCCGCCGATTACAGCGGCCCCATACCCGCGCCGCTGGAGCTGATGGATGTGCCGGAGGGGGAGTATATGGTGTTTGAGCACGGCCCCTTCGACTATGAGCAGGAGTGCCGCACGGTGGAGAACAAGGTGGAGACCGCTATGCGGGACTTTGACTACGCCGCCAACGGCTGTGTGCTGGATACCGCTACGCCGGGACGGATGACGTATTTCTATTTTGTGCCGGGGCAGTACTTCAAGTATATCCGGCCCATCAGACGGGAGAAATAAGAAAACAGGGCAGTCCAATGGGCTGCCCTGCTTTTCAGATCAAGAATTCCGCAGGGATGTCGTGAGAGGAAAACAGCAGCGGCGACAGCGTTCTGGCATAGGCCCCGGTGTTCCCCACGGCCACAAGATCTCCCACCGCCAGCGCCGGACCGGTGAAGTTCTTAGCCAGCACGTCCGTGGCGCAGCAGAGGTTTCCTGCGATGTCTACGGTCTCGGTGATGCCGGTATCCTCCGCAGGCAGGGCGGTGATGGGGAAGGCGGTCTCGCCGGTAAACAGAGGTTCCTGAGGCGCAAGGGGGCCTTCTCCGGCGGCGTTACGCAGCATGGCGGCAAGAGAGGGCTTCTGGAAGCCGTTGAGACAGTTTTCTACGATGACATAGGTGGTGCCGTGGGACGTCTTTTTGTCTACCACAGGCAGATAGTACGTTCCCGCCTGTGCTGTCAGAAACCGCCCGGACTCCACCAGCAGCCGTGCGCGGAGGGTACGGGCGTTTTCCTCTGCCACGGCCTGCGTACATTGCTTCAAGGTGCTCATGTTCAGCGGCGGTTGGCACGCCGGGTCGTAAACGATGCCTACTCCGCCGCCGAAGTTGATATACTCGATGGCACAGTCCAGAATATCGCGGACGCGGAGGGCCAGCGCGAAGCAGTTTTTGTAGTAGCGGGCGAGAGTGTCCGCGGAGAGGTTCTGGGAGCGCAGGTGGACATGGAGGCCGCAGACGGCTATCGGCAGCGTTTGCAGCAGAGTTTTCAGTGCCGGGAGGTCGGACTCGTCGATGCCGAACTTGGACGTTCCGCCCGTACCGCCGTCCATGCTGAAAGCGGGGTTCACGCGCAGGCCGATGGCCTTTGTCTCGCCGCGGGCAGCGGCCATAGCGGCGATTCGCCGCACCTCGCCGATAGAATCGGCGATCAGATGGCAGTTATCCCACGCGGCGGCCAGTGCACGATCACTTTTGCCGGCTGCGGAGAAGTAGATATCCTCCTGCGCGATCCCGCATTCCGCGGCCAGGCGGACCTCACCCGCGCTGGCCGCATCCGCGCCGATGCCAAGCGCCGCAAGGTGCCGTATTACCGGTGGGAAGGGGTTGGCCTTCACGGAGAACAGAATATCAAAGCCGGGGAAGGTCCTGTGGAGAGTCTCTGCCTGTGCGGTAAGGATCTCGCGGGAGTAAATGTAGCAGGGCGCGTGCTGACGCGCCAAGGCGAGGGCATTTTCGCTCATGGGGCACCATCCTTTCGTGTACTGTTGATGATAGTATAGCATAGGGTGGAGGGGAAAGGCAAAACATTCCTTGCACGCCGACGTGAAGTGTGCTACAATACGGCGTGGATATGCGGGCGTGGTGGAATTGGTAGACTCGATGGATTTAGGTTCCATTGCCAACAGGCGTGCGGGTTCGAGTCCCGCCGCCCGCACCAAAAAGGGAAAGACACATATTCATGTGCCTCTCCCTTTTTGGTATGATGAACAGGAGGCGGCTCTATGAAACGAATAGCGTCCATACAGGACATCTCCTGTCTGGGGCGGTGCTCGCTGACGGTGGCGCTGCCGGTGATCTCCGCCATGGGGGTGGAGTGCGCCATCGTGCCCACGGCGGTGCTCAGTGCGCACACGGCGTTTCCGGGCTTTGTCAGCCGGGATCTCAGCGACCAGCTGCCGGCCATCGCCGATCACTGGCGGTCCCAGCAGGTGCATTTTGACGCGCTCTATACCGGTTACATCGCCTCCGCGCCCCAGGTGCAGCAGGTGCTGGACTTTTTCGACGCGGTGAAGAGCCCGGATACGCTGCTGATCGTGGACCCGGCCATGGCGGACCACGGGAAGCTGTACAGCGGGTTTGACGGCGCTTTCCCGGCGGCGATGGCCCGCCTGACGGCTCGGGCGGACGTGGCGCTGCCCAATATCACGGAGGCCTGCCTGCTGACCGGTACGCCGTACCGGGAGGAGGTGGACGAGGGCTTTGCTTGTGAGCTGCTGCGGGGAGTGGCCGCGCTGGGGGCGAAGAAGGTGATCCTCACCGGGGTGTCCTTTGCGCCGGATAAGCTGGGCGCTATGGGCTATGACAGCGGCGCGGGAACGTATTTCACCTGTCTCGGCCTGCGGAACCCGGCATCCTTCCACGGCACGGGGGATATTTTCGCCGCCGTCGTCACCGGCGGGCTCATGCGGGGCATGACGCTGGAGCAGGCGGCTTCGCTGGCGGTGGAGTTTGTACTTGCCTGTATCGACGCCACGGCACGGGACCCGCAGGCCGGGTGGTACGGCGTGGAGTTTGAAAAGGCGCTGCCGCTGCTGTGCGAACGGGTGCGGGAGCTGCCGGAAAACTGAAAAGAAAACAGCCCTGCGGCGCTGCCGCAGGGCTGCTGTGCATTTATTCGGGGTCGCCGTCCGCGTGCTCCGTCGGTTTGTCTTCGGCGGGGGTGCCTTCCGGGTCCTTATCCTCCGGCTTCTCATCGTAGTCCGGCATGGGGATGGGCTCGGACACGATGTTGATGTGCCTGGCGGGGGCCTCGATGGTCTCCGGCACGCTGGGCCGGAAGGCGGGCTGGCTGCTCTTGCTGGCGCCGTAGTTGTCCACGGTCTCCGGGTCACGGCCCTCGATGATGGCCATCATCTCCTGGCCGGTGATCGTCTCCTTCTTCAGCAGATAGGCGGCGATCTTGTCCAGCAGTTCCCGGTTCTCCCGCAGGATCTGCTTGGCCTCCTCGTGGCACTGGCGCAGGATCTTGATGGTCTCGCGGTCGGCTGCGGCGTAGGTCTCCTGGGCGCAGGTCATGGAGTAGCCGCCGTCCAGATACTGGCTCTGGACGCTGCCCAGGGCCATCATGTCGAACTCGTCGCACATGCCGAAGCGGGCCACCAGGTTCCGGGCCATCTCCGTGGCGCGCTCGATGTCGTTGGCGGCGCCGGAGGTCATGGTGTTGCACACCACCTCCTCACTGGAGCGTCCGGCCAGCAGGGTACGGATCTCGGTCAGAATGTCCTCGCGGGACATGAGGAACTTTTCCTCCTCCGGCAGGTGCAGGGTGTAGCCCAGCGCACCCTGGGTGTGGGGGACGATGGTGATCTTGCTGACGGGCTGGGCATTCTTCTGCTTGGCCGCCACCAGCGCGTGACCCACCTCGTGGTAAGCGATAATGCGCTTTTCCGCCTCGGTGATGACGGTGCCCTTCTTCTCGCTGCCGGCGATGACCAGCTCAAAGGACACCAGCAGATCGTCCTGATTTACGGCCCGGCGGCCCTTACGCACGGCGCGCAGGGCGGCCTCGTTCACCAGATTGGCCAGGTCGGCGCCCACGCAGCCGGCGGTGGCCTGGGCGATCTTTTCCAGGTTCACGTCCTCGGCCAGGCGGATATTGCGGGTGTGTACCTGCAATGTGGCCAGACGGCCGGCCAGGTTGGGCCGGTCCACGGTGATGCGCCGGTCGAAGCGGCCGGGGCGCAGCAGCGCCTTGTCCAGTACCTCGGGGCGGTTGGTGGCGCCCAGCACGATGACGCCCTTGCTGGGGTCAAAGCCGTCCAGCTCGGCCAGCAGCTGGTTCAGCGTCTGCTCGCGCTCATCGTTGCCGCCAAAGCGGCTGCCGTCCCGGGATTTACCGATGGTGTCGATCTCATCGATGAAGATGATGCAAGGGGCGACCTTGGCGGCCTCCTTGAACAGGTCACGGACGCGGCTGGCGCCCACGCCCACGAACATCTCCACGAAGTCGGAACCGGAGATGGAGAAGAAGGGGACGCCGGCCTCGCCGGCCACGGCCTTGGCCAGCAGGGTCTTGCCGGTACCGGGGGAGCCCACCAGCAGCGCGCCCTTAGGCAGCTTGGCACCGATGGCGGTGTATTTGCCGGGATTGTGCAGGAAGTCGATGATCTCCTCCAGCGACTCCTTGGCCTCGTCCTGACCGGCCACATCCTTGAAGGTGACGCCGGTGGACTTCTCCATGTAGACCTTGGCGTTGGCCTTGCCCACACTGCCGATGCCGCCGAAGCCGCCGCCTCCGGATTTGCTCATCAGACGCATGACCAGCATGAACGCGCCCACGATGAAGATGGTGGGCAGAATATACTGGATCATGATCATCAGGAAGGGGCTCATCTCGGCCTTGTAGAAGCCGGTATAGGCCACATTGTGCGCCTCCAGCAGGGGGAGCAGATCAGCGTTGGAGAGGTACACGGTGTACAGCGTCAGGCCGGAGTCCTTGGACTGGGTGTAGGTTTTTGTCTCCGTCTTGCTGCCGGAGGTGACCTCCTCGGTGAAGACGTAGCCGTCCACAGGGGTGACGTAGATGGTGCTGTCCTTGAACAGGACCTCCTTCACCTGATCCTTTTCGATCATGGAGATCATGTCGCTGTATTTGATCTCGTGGCTGGTACTCTTATTGGCGGCGTTGTTGTTGTAGGCGTTGAAATACTGGAACGCCACCGTCAGCACCAGTGCCCACACGATCAGCGTGAGAACGCCGCGGAAACCGCCGTTTTTGCCGTTCTTGCCGCCGCGGTTGCTATTGTTGCTGCTGTTGTTATTGGACATATATTTATCCTCCGTTTGACTTGTGAGGGGAATATAATTTCTAATCAGTATACCACACCTGCCCGAAAGTCTCAAGGCAAAGGCAGAGGGTTTTCCTGTAAAATTTCTATGAATGTGCCTTTATATTGACGAAAGGATGTGGTATACTGGTGACAATTATATGGATCGCGAGGTATGCCCCATGAGAGAGATAAAGGACACCGAGAACAGACGGCCTCTGCCCGACGCCGAGGCGGACGGCATCATCGAGGGCCGCAACGCGGTCATCGAGGCCCTGCGGACGGAGACGGCCATCGACAAGATCTACATCGCCAAGGGCGAGACGGACAAGACGCTGGGGCACATCGCCTCCAAGGCCCGCGCCGCGGGCATCGTGGTGGTGGACGCCGACCGGCGGAAGCTGGACGCCATGAGCCGCACCCATGCCCACCAAGGGGTCATCGCTCTGGCGGCCGTGCGGGAGTACGCCACGGTGGAGCAGATCCTGCAGTCCGCCGCCGACAGGGGCGAGGCGCCGCTGCTGGTGGTGTGCGACGAGATATCCGACCCCCACAACCTGGGTGCGATCCTGCGTACCGCCGAGTGCGCCGGCGCCCACGGGGTCATCATCCCCAAGCGGCGCAGCGCCGGGCTGACGGCCATCGTGGCAAAGACCTCCGCCGGCGCGGTGAGCTATATCCCGGTGGCGCGGGTGCCCAACATTCCGGCGCTGCTGAAGGACCTGAAAAAGCAGGGCGTGTGGGTGTTCGGCACGGCGGCGGACGGGAATACCACGCTGTACAATGCCGATCTGAAGGGGCCGGCGGCCATTATCATCGGCTCCGAGGGGACGGGCATGACCCGCCTGGCGGCGGAGAATTGCGATTTTCTGGTGAGCATCCCCATGAAAGGAAAGATATCCTCGCTGAATGCCAGCGCGGCGGCGGCCATACTGCTGTACGAGGCTGTGCGGCAGCGCGGATAACGGAAAGCGACGCGGAACAGGACGAAAACAGGAAAGAACAGCATGAGAAGGCGACGGGACGAGGAACTATACGGCGCGTTCGACGAGCAGGAGGACGAGCTTTCACTGGAGGCCATCCTTGCCGAGTACGGCAAGGGTGGGCGTCAGCCTGTTCTGGAGGAGCCGTCGGAGGGGGCTCCGTCCCAGCCGGAGCCCGTTCCTGAACCGGAGCCTATTCCGGAGCCGGAACCGGTCCAGAAAGAGGAGCGGGTCCCGGGACCGGAATATGAATCCCCCGCGCCGGATCGGGTGGCGTTGAAGGATATCATGTCCCAGACGGTGGACGCGGTGCTGGAGGACGAGGATGACGGCGTCATCGCCCAGCCGGTGCCCCTGCGGGAGCGTCTTGCGGCGGTGCTGGAGAGGTTCCACCGTCCGGCGGCGGAGCAGAGGCGCCGTCCGGCTTTTCAGGACACCGAGCAGCTGTTCGACGAGCCGGAGGAGGAACCGGAGCCGGAGGAACCGCCGGAGCCGGAGCCCCTGCCGGAGGACGTGCTGCGGGAGGCCAAGCGCCGGTGCAGCCGACTGCGCGGCGGACTGATATGGGGGATGCTCCCGGCGCTGGCACTGGTGGTCGCGGCGGTGCTGCAGGAGCTGGAAAAGCTGCCGTCGGCATGGCTGGACGAGTCGCTGCTGCGGTGCGCCGCCCTGGGGGCGGGGCTGCTGCTGACGGCGCTGGCCTGTATGCCGGTGTGGAAGCAGGCCGTGTCGCTGCTGCGTGAGGGAAGGGCGGGCTGTGAGCTGTGTGCCGCTGTCGCCGTGCTGACGCAGCTGATCTGCTGTGTGTGCGGCATGGTCACGGGCAGTACCCGGGCCACGCCCTATGCCGCCGCCGGCGCGCTGCTGATCCTGGCCTGCCAGTGGGGGCTGTACCTGGAGGCGTCGGCACTGCGGAACGCCTACCATCTGCTGGTGCTCAACGGCACCGTGCCCTATGTGGCGTCGGTGACGGCGGCGGGCGTATGCAGGCAGCAGGGGACTGCAGAGGGCTTTTACCGTCTGTGCAGCAAGCCCGATCCGGCGCGGAGATGGCAGAATTACGCCCTGCCGCTGGTGCTGGCCACGGCGGCGGTGCTGTCCGGCGTGGTGTGCTTTTCCGGCGGGAATATGAGCGATTTCCCCTGGGTGCTGACGGCGCTGACCACCGCCGGCGCGGGGCTGGGGATTCCCCTCAGCGGGGCCCTGCCCATGTACTATCTGTCCCGGCGGCTGAGCCGCAGCGGCTGCGCAGCCGCAGGCTATGCCGGGGCGAAGGCGGTCAGCCGGCCGCGGCGGCTGGTGCTGACGGACGACGATCTGTTCCCGGCGGGAACGGTGACACTGAACGGCTATAAGGTCTTCGGCGAGGAGCGCAGCCGCGCGGTGTCCTACGCCGCGTCGGTAGCCAGGGCGGCTGGCAGCAGCCTAACGCCGCTGCTGGAGCGCCAGCTCACCGCCGAGGGAGGTTTCCGCCTGCCGGTGGAGTGGGTGAACTACTGCGAGGAGGGCGGCGTGGAGGCCAATATCCGGGGCGAAACGGTGCTCATGGGCGGTGCGTACTTTATGAAAAAGCGCAAGGTGGCCCTGCCCCGGGATATGAAGCTGTCTACCGGTGTGTTTCTGGCGGTAGACGGGGCGCTGACAGCGGTGTTTGCCGTGAAATATCAGCCCTCCCGCAACGCGGAATGGGCCCTGCGGACGCTGAAGCGGTTTCACATCGTGCCGGTGCTGGCCGTGCGAAGCGGCAACGTGACACCGGGGCTGATCAAGCGGAAATTCGGCGTGGACGCCAAGCCGGTGTATCCGGACGTGTCCACGCGGCTGGCGCTGGCCCAGCTGGCGGAGCAGCAGGGCGAGCAGCCCTGCGTGGCCATCTGCCGGGAGGGGCTTATGCCGCTGGTGGAGTCTGTGGCCGGGAGCCGCCGGGCGGTGAAGGCTGTACGGACCGCCACCATCCTTAGCTACATCGGCGCGGCGGCAGGCGTGGCGCTGGCCTACTATCTCACCTCTGTGGGCAATTTTGCCCTGCTGACGCCTATCGCCATGGTGCTGTATCAGGTGCTGTGGCTGCTGCCGACGCTATTGCTGGCGGGGCTGGTGAAGCACTATTGATCCCGAGGGAATTTTGCGCCCTGCCTGCGCCAGCCCTTCTCGACGTATACCCGATACGCCGTCGCCGGTCTGCCATCGGCAGGACGGAAGATCTCTCCGATGTGGGGAGATAGTTCGCTAATGGCAGAAAGGGAAGCGCACATATGGAAAAGTACAGGACAACACTGCCGGCGGGGTATCGGGAAGTCGATGTCATCGATATAAAGAACGACAAAAGAGTGAGGGTGTGGGGAGATATCCTCTCCGTACTGCTGATGGCGGCCACGGCAGGGGTCGGCTGTTTTGCCGTACCGCTGGCGGAGCTGATACACTTTGACTATACGGATATGGCAGCGTTGCTGTCCGTGCTCCTGCGGCTGCTCGCCGCGGGCCTGGGTGGGGTCGCCGTGATCGTGCTGACCTGTCTGCTGGCCGCGGCCGCCATGCGTTGGTGCGGGGCGGAAAAGACGAATTTCGGCATTACCAAAGGGTTGGTCTGTACGGTGGGCTGTGACGGATACTTCAGCCGTGGGGCATATGCGCGGTACACCCTGACCGCGCCGGCGATACTTTTTGCGGTGATCCTGCTGGCGGCGCTGGTGCTGCCGCGAAGCTGGTTCTGGGTGGCGTGGTTCTGGCAGATGAACAATATAAGCCTGATGGGAATGACCCTGTATATGCACCGAAGGCTGCGCCGCCTGCCGGAGAATATATGGATACAGGACGGCGGGACGGTCGTAACGGTATATGCGCCGCAGGACATCGGCGAGATGAACAGAGAATGACACTGCTGGTTGTACAAAGTGACGAAAAGTGCGGGAGTATCCCGCACTTTTCCCACAAATATCTAAATTAGAGGTTGTCAGGCTTGAAGAAATACTATATAATCGGTACGTTGAGCTACTGTCCGCGGCTGTGGGCGGCGGACTTCAAGAAAATGAAGGGAGAACATCATCACTATGACTGCTAACGACATTCGCAATATCGCCCTGCTGGGTCACGGAGGCTCCGGCAAGACCTCTCTGGCTGAGCAGATGCTCTTTATGACCAAGGGTACTGACCGTCTGGGCAAGACCGCCGACGGCAACACCACCTGCGACTATGATGCCGAGGAGATCAAGCGCCAGATATCCATCTCCCTGGCCTTTGCCCCCGTGCAGTATAAGGGCAAGAAGATCAACGTCATGGACGCCCCCGGCAACTTCGATTTCTCCGGCGAGGCCGTGTGCGCTATCCGCGCCGCCGAGTGCGCCGTCATCGTGGGCAACGCCAAGGACGGCCTGTCCGTGGGTATGGAGCGTACCTGGAAGATGCTGGGTAAGAAGCCCCGGATGATGTTCATCAACCGCGTGGAGGAGGCCAACTCCGACTACGCGTCCTGCATTGAGGCCATCAAGGCCAAGTACGGCACCGCCATCGCCCCCATCGTGGCTACCAAGGCCGACGCCAACAAGGCTGTTACCGTCATCGTGGACCTGCTGCACAACAAGGCCTACGACGCCAAGGGCGAGTGCGCCATCCCCGGCGACATGGCCGACGAGGTGGAGGCCCTGCGCGCTGAGCTGATGGAGGCTGCCGCCGGCGCCGACGAGGAGCTGATGGAGAAGTTCTTCGAGACCATGGAGCTGTCCGCCGAGGATATGGCCAAGGGCCTGAAGATCGGTGTGCGCGACGGCAGCGTGTGCCCCGTGCTGTGCGGCTCCGCCGTTACCGGTATGGGCGTGGATATGCTGATGCAGACCATCGTGGACCTGGTGCCCGTGGCCACCGATATGCCCGCCGAGGCCGCCGAGGACGACGACGGCAACGCCATCGAGGTCGCCTATGACCCCAACGGCCCCACCGCTGCCTTCGTGTTCAAGACCATCTCCGACCAGTACGGCAAGTTCTCCATGATCAAGGTCATCCGCGGCAAGGTCACCAGCGATATGTCCCTGTATAACATGACCACCGGCAACACCGAGAAGCTGGGCCGCCTGTACACCATGAAGGGCAAGAAGGCCGAGGAGACCAAGGAGATCTGCTGCGGCGACATCGGCGCCATCGGCAAGATGGACAAGGTCAAGACCGGCGACACCCTGTGCGAGCCCAAGACCTATGTGAAGTTCGCGCCGCTGGCCTTTGCCCCCGCCTGCTACGAGCGCGCCATCTCCCCCAAGACCAAGCAGGAGATCGAGAAGCTGGGCACCGGCCTGAACAAGCTGAACGAGGAGGATCCCACCTTCTCCGTCACCAATAACGCCGAGACCCACCAGACCGTGATCTCCGGCGCCGGCGACATCCAGATCGACGTGCTGTGCAGCAAGCTGAAGAGCCGCTTCGGCGTGGACGCGGAGCTGGATACCCCCCGCGTGGCCTATCGTGAGAAGATCCGCAGCACCGTCCGCAAGCAGGGCCGCTATAAGAAGCAGACCGGCGGCAGTGGTCAGTTCGGCGATGTCCATATCATTTTCGAGCCCCAGACTGAGCAGGAGGATATGATCTTCGAGGAGAACGTGTTTGGCGGATCCGTGCCCAAGAACTACTTCCCCGCCGTGGAAAAGGGCCTGCGCGAGAGCTGCCTGCACGGCGTGCTGGCCGGCTATCCCGTGGTGTTCCTGAAGGCCACCCTGGTGGATGGTTCCTACCACCCCGTTGACTCCTCCGAAATCGCGTTCAAGCTGGCTGCCAACCTGGCCTTCAAGGCCGCGCTGCCCGAGGCCAAGCCCGTGCTGATGGAGCCCATTGGTGAGCTGAAGGTCACCATCCCCGACAGCTATCTGGGCGATGTGATGGGCGATCTGAATAAGCGCCGCGGCCGCGTGATGGGCATGAACCCCACCGGTGACGGCGAGCAGGTACTGGAGGCTGAGGTCCCCATGGCCGAGATGATGAGCTACGCCATCGATCTGCGATCCATGACCCAGTCCCGTGGTACGTTCACCTTCAACTTCGTCCGCTACGAGGATTGCCCCGCCGCGGCGCAGGAGAAGGCTATTGCCGAGGCTAAGGCGCTGGCCGAGGCCGAGTAAATTGAAATGAGGAGCCCGGTACGCACAGCGTACCGGGCTCCTTTGCATATTTTCCGCACCGATAGGGGAGGCTAACAGGCACTGGAAAATTTTTTTGGAAAAATGCAAAAAACCTCTTTACAAATCCAAACGGGTGTGCTACTATAATAATGCAAACGATAATTGTTAGCAATAAGAAAGGAGCGCAGCCCATGAACACCACACGGCACAGCCCCAAGCGGGAAGCCATATTGGAGTGCCTGCGTTCCACCACCTGCCACCCATCGGCGGAGTGGGTGTACAGCCAGCTGAAGCCGAAAATACCAGACTTGTCTCTGGCCACCGTCTACCGCAATCTGGCGCGGTTCCGGGCGGAGGGCGCGGTGCAGGTCATCGGCTGTGTGGACGGTGAAGACCGCTATGACGGCAACACCGCCCCCCACGGGCACTTCGTCTGCCGCACCTGCGGCGCGGTCATCGACCTGCCGCCCATCCCGGTGGAGCTGCCGGATATGACAGCGGTGGGCGAGGCGGACAGCTGCGGCGTCGTGTTCTACGGCCGCTGCAACGGCTGCCTGGCCGAGAAGAAAACCAGTTGACAAATGCCGCTGCGGCGGCGTCAAAATAACAAACACAACGACATGAATACATTTATGGAGGTAACGATTATGAAGAAGTGGGTCTGTCCTGTTTGCGGTTATGTTCACGAGGGTGATGTTCCCCCCGCCGAGTGCCCGGTCTGCCACGTCAGCGGCGACAAGTTCCTGCTGCAATCTGAGGAGAAGTCCTGGGCCGCCGAGCACGTCGTGGGCGTAGGCAAGGTCTTTGGCGACGATGTCCCCGAGGATGTCCGCAAGGAGATCATCGACGGTCTGCGCGCCAATTTCGAGGGCGAGTGCTCCGAGGTCGGTATGTATCTGGCCATGGCCCGTGTGGCCCACCGCGAGGGCTATCCCGAGATCGGCCTGTACTGGGAGAAGGCCGGCCTGGAGGAGGCTGAGCACGCCGCCAAGTTCGCCGAGTTGCTGGGCGAGGTCATCACCGACAGCACCAAGAAGAACCTGGAGATGCGCGTGGATGCCGAGAACGGCGCGACCGCCGGCAAGTTCGAGCTGGCGAAGCTGGCCAAGAAGTACAATCTGGACGCCATCCACGACACCGTCCACGAGATGGCCCGCGACGAGGCCCGTCACGGCAAGGCCTTCGAGGGTCTGCTGAACCGCTACTTCGGCAAGTAAGGTGATACAAAAAGAAAACCGCCGTAATGAAAAGCCGCCTGCGGGCGGCTTTTCACTTTTCCTTGCCTTTTTTCCTCCCGGTGTGGTACAATATACACATATAACCGCAAAATCCCGAAAAGGAGCGAAGATAATGAACGAAGAGTTGAAGAATATCCTCTCCCGCGTGGACCACACGCTGTTGGCACAAGGTGCCACCTGGAATGAGATCAAGGCCATCTGCGACGACGGTATCAAGTACGGCTGCGCCAGCGTGTGCATTCCCGCCAGCTATGTGAAGCAGGCGGCGGAATATGTGGACGGCAAGATCGCCGTCTGCACCGTTATCGGCTTTCCCAACGGCTACGACACCACCGCCGCCAAGTGCTTCGAGGCTGCCGACGCGGTGAAAAACGGCGCGTCCGAGGTGGACATGGTCATCAACATCGGTTGGGTGAAGGACGGCCTGTATGACAAGGTGCTGGAGGAGATCAAGGCCATCAAGGGTCACTGTGACGGCAGACTGCTGAAGGTCATCATCGAGACGTGCCTGCTGACGGACGCGGAGAAGATCGAGATGTGCCGCGTGGTGTCCGAGTCCGGCGCGGACTACATCAAGACATCCACCGGCTTCGGCGGAGGCGGCGCCACCCGTGAGGACGTGGCACTGTTCAAGGCCCATGTGGCACCCCACGTGAAGATCAAGGCCGCCGGCGGCATCGCGGATCTGAACGACGCCAAAGATTTCATCGCCCTGGGCGCGGACCGTCTGGGCACCAGCCGTATCGTCAAGGCCGTGAAGGCCATGGAACAGTAAATATAAGGAGGAACCACTATGCCGACTCCCCACAATAACGCCAACAAGGGCGATTTCGCCAAGACCGTTCTCATGCCCGGCGATCCGCTGCGGGCCAAGTTCATTGCCGAGACATTTCTCACCGAGCCGAAGCTGGTGAACAACGTCCGCGGTGTGCAGGGCTATACCGGCACCTACAAGGGCGTACCGGTGTCCGTGATGGCCAGCGGCATGGGCATCCCGTCCATTGGCATCTATTCCTATGAGCTGTACACCCAGTATGATGTGGAGAACATTATCCGCGTGGGCAGCGCCGGTGCCATGCGTGCCGACCTGGAGCTGGGCAGCGTGGTGGCCGGTCAGGGCGCCTGCACCAATTCCGACTTTGCCAGCCAGTACGAGCTGGGCGGCAGCTACGCGCCCATCTGCGATTTTGAACTGCTGATGGCCGCGGTGGAGAGCGCCGGGGAGCTGGGCGTGAAAATGCCCGTGGGCAACCTGTATTCCTCCGACACGTTCTATGACGCCGCCGGGCGCAATATGCGCTACGCCAAGATGGGCGTCATGGCCGTGGAGATGGAGGCCGCCGGTCTGTACTGCACCGCCGCCTATACCGGCAAGCGGGCGCTGGCCATCTGCTCCATCTCCGACAACCTGGTCAACGGCACCGAGCTGTCCGCCGATGAGCGCCAGACCACCTTCACCAATATGATGAAGATCGCGCTGGAGGCGGCTGTGAAGATGGCCGCAAGGGAATAAGCGTTTGTGTGACAGCACAGGGTGCAATGCTCTGTGCTGTCGTTATCAACAGCACATTTGTGCGTTTTGTAGAAACAAAGTGTAAATTTTTGATTACATTTGTTTACAATTCGCCCGCAAAATGCGTTTTTCCCTTGCCAAAGGCGAAAAAGTCTGCTATAATGCGCAAGGCACAGGGGGAGGAAAACCCCGTGCCGAAATGATGGTTTTCCCGCTGCAAGGCGCGAAAATAAAAAAATTGAGGAAGGTAGAATAACCATGAAGAAGTTTCTTGCTATGATCCTGGCTCTGGTTATGGCGCTGTCCCTGGTCGCTTGCGGCGACAAGAAGGACGACCCCAAGACCGACGACAACCAGGGCGACAACCCCGAAGTCACCGAGATCACCAACGCCGACGAGATCGCCGACGAGATGACCTCCGAGGATGGCAAGTACGAGATCGCTTTCGTCACCGACGTGGGCCAGCTGAAGGATAAGTCCTTCAACCAGGGCACCTTCGACGGCGTGAAGCTGTACGCTGCCAACAACGGCCTGAGCTACAAGTACTATCAGCCCGCCAACGGCGACCAGGCTACCGATGACGACCGTTACGATGCCATGAAGGCTGCTGCCGAGGGCGGCGCCAAGGTCATCGTGGCTGCCGGCTTTATGCAGGCCACTGCCCTGACCAAGGCCGCTGCTGAGTTCACCGATGTCAAGTTCGTGTTCGTGGACCGCGACAGCGCTGTGACCACCGAGGACGGCACCGCCCTGAAGAACGTTCTGGGCATCTGCTTCCAGGAAGAGCAGTGCGGCTATCTGGCCGGTTACGCTGTTGTTAAGGAAGGCTACACCAAGCTGGGCTTCACCGGTGGTGGCGGCGGCGACAACCCCGCTTGCTGCCGTTACGGCTACGGCTTCGTGCAGGGCGCTTCCGCTGCTGCTGCTGAGATGGGCGTGAAGGTCGAGATGAACTACTCCTGGCTGTATGGCGCTTCCTTCTCCGCTTCCACCGAGCTGCAGACCATGGCTTCCGGCTGGTATGAGAACGGCACCGAGGTCATCTTCGCCTGCGGCGGTAATATGTTCCAGTCTGTCGCCGCTGCCGCTGCCGCTAACGACGGCGCCGTGGTGGGCGTGGACGTTGACCAGTCCAGCCAGTCCGATACCGTTATCACCTCCGCTATGAAGGGCCTGTCCGCCTCCGTGCAGTGGGCTTGCGGCAAGGTCTATGACGGTTCCTTCGACGAGATCGGCGGCACCTTCGTGACCCTGGGCGCCAAGGACAACGCTGTGGGCCTGCCCACCGCTACCTGGTCCCTGACCAAGTGGACTGTGGACGACTACAACGCCATGCTGGCCAAGATGGCCGATGGTTCTCTGGTCGTCGACAACGACTACTCCAAGCTGGACAGCACCGACAGCCTGACCCTGAACCTGGTCAAGTAATCGGAACGTACTTAACAAAAAAAGAGACGCCTACGGGCGTCTCTTTTTTTTGCGTCAAGCGCGTGATGCGAGGCGTAAAACGCCGCTGTTTTTCTTGCAATCTGTGCATATATGCTATATAATAAATTTATGCCTTTATCGCCATTAGGCAAAATAATAGAGGAAAGTAGGTGGCGGCATGGATAAGACTCCCACGTATGTGATCGAGATGCTTCACATTACCAAGGAGTTCCCCGGCATCAAGGCCAACGACGATATCACCCTCCAACTGAAAAAGGGAGAGATCCACGCGCTGCTGGGCGAAAACGGCGCCGGCAAATCCACGCTGATGAGCGTGCTGTTCGGCCTGTACCAGCCCGAGGCGGGCGAGATACGCAAGAACGGCCAGACGGTGAAGATCAACGATCCCAACGATGCCACGGCACTGGGTATCGGCATGGTCCACCAGCACTTCAAGCTGGTGGAGGTATTCTCCGTGCTGGACAACATCATTCTGGGCGCCGAAACGACGAAGTGCGGCTTCCTGCAGAAAAAGGAAGCGCGGAGGAAGGTCGAGGAGCTCTCCAAGCGGTACGGCCTGCACGTGGACTTGGACGCCAAGGTGGAGGATATCACTGTGGGTATGCAACAGCGTACCGAGATTCTGAAGATGCTCTACCGCGACAACGAGATCCTCATCTTCGACGAACCCACCGCCGTGCTGACGCCCCAGGAGATCGACGAGCTGATGGCCATTATGAAGAACCTGACGGCGGAGGGGAAATCCATCCTCTTCATCTCCCACAAACTCAACGAGATCATGGCGGTGGCGGACCGGGTGACGGTTCTGCGTAAGGGCCGCTATGTGGGTACCGTGAACACCTGCGACACCAACAAGCAGGAGCTGTCCAACATGATGGTGGGCCGCCCGGTGCAGCTGGAGGTCGTAAAGGAGCCGGCCAAGCCCACGGATGTGGTGCTGAAGGTCCGGGATCTGTGTGTGCCCTCTCATACCCACAAGCGCAACGCCGTGGACCATGTCAGCTTTGATGCACGCGCCGGCGAGATACTCTGTATCGCCGGTATCGACGGCAATGGACAGACGGAGTTCATTCACGCGCTCACCGGCCTGGATAAGAGCAATGGCGGCACGGTGACGCTGTGCGGCAAGGATATCTCCCACGCCAGCATCCGTCGCCGTGGAGAGTGTATGAGCCACATCCCCGAGGATCGGCACAAGCACGGCCTGGTGCTGGATTTTACGCTGGAGCAGAACCTGGTGCTGCAGCGGTATAAGGAGCCGGAATTCGAAAAGGGCGGCTTTATCAAAAAGGACGCGGTGCGTGCCTACGCCGAAAGGCTGATCGAGGAATACGATATCCGCAGCGGACAGGGCCCCGTGACCACCGCCCGCAGTATGTCCGGCGGCAACCAGCAGAAGGCGATCATCGCCCGCGAGGTGGACCGCAACAAGCCGCTGATCGTGGCGGTCCAGCCTACCCGCGGCCTGGACGTGGGCGCGATCGAAAACGTACACAAGGAGCTGGTGAAGCAGCGTGATGCCGGCAAGGCAGTGCTGCTGGTATCCCTGGAGCTGGACGAGGTCATGAGCCTTTCCGACCGCATCCTGGTCATGTACGAGGGTGAGATCGTGGGTGAGTTCGACCCGAAGCAGATCACCGTGCAGGAGTTGGGTCTCTATATGGCCGGCGCCAAGCGGGCGGACAAGAAAGAGGGTGAGACGGCGTGAAGCAAAAACTGACAGATCTGTATGCCAAGAATGGCACCAAGAAGGTCCTGGCCTCTCTGCTGTCCATCCTGGCCGGCCTGCTGCTGGGCAGCATCGTGGTCATTATTGTGGGCCTGGCGGAGCAGAAGATCACCACTGCCGGTATGTGGGAGGGCGTCCGGCTGATTTTTGCCGGCATCCTCAGCACAGGCCGCGACGCTGCGGGCGCGCTGACCTGGGGCTTTAACGCCCAGAATGTGGGCAATATGCTCTTCCGCGCCATGCCGCTGATCATGACCGGCCTTTCCGTGGCGGTGGCCTTCAAGACGGGCCTGTTCAATATCGGCGCACCCGGCCAGTATCTGATGGGTACGCTTGTCTCGCTGTCCGTCGCGCTGGGCATCCCCTCCGAGTCCGTGCCCGTGGGCATCATCTGGCTGCTGGCCTTTCTGGGCGGTATGCTGGCTGGCGCCCTGTGGGGTGCGATCCCCGGATTGCTGAAGGCGCTGCTGAATATCAACGAGGTGCTGGCCTGCATCATGACCAACTGGATCGCAGCCAATCTTGTCACCTGGATGTTTGATATCAGCAGCTTCAAGAACGTAACAGAAGGCACGAAGTCCGGTTACATCTACAAGACCACCTTCAACGGTGTGGCCACACCCAAGCTGGGACTGGATCAGCTGTTCCCCGGCTCCCAGGTCAATGCCGGTATTCTGGTGGCCATCATTCTGGCCATCGTGGTGTACATCATCATGGAGAAGACGGTGTTCGGCTATGAGCTGAAGGCCTGCGGCGCCAACCGCCATGCGGCCCGCTACGCCGGTATCCCCGATAAGCGCAACATCGTGCTGTCCATGGCCATTGCCGGCGCGCTGGCCGGCGCTGGCGCCGCGCTGTACTGGCTCAGCGGCAACACCGAGTTCTACTGGAACACCTATCAGGCCCTGCCCGGCGTGGGCTTTAACGGAATCCCCGTGGCACTGCTGGCGGTGAACAACCCCATCGCGGTCATTTTCACCGGCATCTTCATGGCCATGCTGGATATCGTCGGTCTGCAGCTGACCAACCTGACTGCCTACAACGAGTACATCACCGACGTGATCATCTCCGTCATCGTGTATCTGTCCGCCTTCTCTCTGCTCATCCAGATGATGCTGACTGGACGGAAAAAGAAGCTCGTCGTGGAGGCCAACAAGACCACCACGGCGGATATACCGGCAGAGGCGGAGACACAGCCACTGGATGCGCCGCCGGAGGACATACCGGACATACCGATGGAGGAAGCGCCGCAGGTGCCTGAGCAGCCGGAGGAAGGAGGGGAGCAGGCATGACATTTCTGATCCAACAGACCATGATCTACGCCGTTCCCCTGATGATCGTGGCGCTGGCCGGCGTGTTCGCTGAGCGCAGCGGTATCATCAACCTGGCGTTGGAAGGTATTATGATCCTGGGCGCGTTTATCGGCGTGCTGTTCGTGAACATCATGCAGACCAACCACGTCTACGACGCGGCCAAGGCTGCCGGCGACTGGGTGGCTTTGCAGGGCTTTGAGCTGCTGGCTATGCTGGTGGCGGCCATATTCGGCGCCATTTTCTCCCTGCTGCTGAGCTTTGCCTCCGTAAATCTGCGGGCGGACCAGACCATCGGCGGTACGGCGCTGAACCTGATGGCTCCGGCCCTGGTGCTGTTCCTCATCCGTATCATCGCCAACCAGAACACTCTGCAAATGGCCACCGGCGATGCGGCCAGTTGGTTCATGATCAAGAAGACCACTCTGGGTTACGCGAAGACGGACGACCTGGGCTTCCTGGGCAATACCTTCCTGCACAAGGTGTATCTGGCGACCTATATCTGCATCATCATTTTCGTGGTGCTGTCGATCCTGCTGTACAAGACCCGGTTTGGCCTGCGGCTGCGCTCCTGCGGTGAAAATCCCCAGGCGGCGGACTCCGTGGGTATCAACGTGTACAAGATGCGCTATGCCGGTACGACCATCTCCGGCGCGCTGGCCGGCATGGGCGGCTTTGTCTACGCCCTGACCACGGCCAACTGCACGGCCAACGGCGATGTGGCGGGCTTCGGCTTCCTGGCGCTGGCCGTTATGATCTTCGGTAACTGGAAGCCGCTGAACATCGCCGGGGCGTCGCTGCTGTTCGGCCTGTTCAAGTGTATCGCCGCGGCGTACTCCAGCCTGGATATCAACGGCGACGGCGTGTATTGGCTGGCGGAGATCGGCATCAGCTCCCACGTGTACCGTATGCTGCCGTACCTGATCACGCTGGTGGTGCTGGCCTTCACATCCAAGAAATCCCGCGCACCCAAGGCGGAGGGTATCCCCTACGACAAGGGCCAGCGGTAAAAGAAGCATAAAAAAGAAGCACCCGTACGGGTGCTTCTTTTTTGCGCTGTTTTACATGGATTTTACAAAAACTGGCCTGCGAACTTGACATTTATACCGTACAATGTAGATGGACAATAAGGTGACATCTGAGAAAATGTAAAGTTGAGGGAAAGAAAATGGATATTTTTCATGCGCTGACCATGCTGGGTGGGCTGTGCCTGTTTCTGTTCGGCATGAATTTCATGGGCCAGGCGCTGGAGCGCCGGGCCGGCGGCAAGCTGCGGACGCTGCTGGATAAAATGACCGGCAGCGTGGGTGCCGGTTTCCTGACCGGACTGGGCATCACCGCCATCATTCAGAGCTCATCGGCCACCACCGTCATGGTGGTGGGCTTCGTGAACTCCGGGCTGATGACCCTGCGGCAGGCTATCAATGTTATCATGGGCGCCAACGTGGGCACCACGGTGACGGCCTGGCTGCTGAGCCTGGCAGGGATCGACGGCGGCAGCGTGTGGCTGCAGCTGCTGAAGCCCACCGCCTTTACGCCGGTGCTGGCGCTGATCGGCATCATTTTCTATATGTTCTGCAAGGACAGCCGGAAAAAGGAGACTGGCTCCATTCTGCTGGGCTTTGCCACGCTGATGTTCGGCATGGACACCATGAGCGCCGCTGTGGCGGGGCTGAAGGACGTGCCGGGGTTTGCAGAGCTGTTTTTGGCCTTTACAAACCCGCTGCTGGGCGTGCTGGTGGGCGCGGTGCTGACGGCGATCATCCAGTCGTCCTCCGCCTCGGTGGGTATTTTGCAGGCGCTGGCCTCTACCGGCCAGGTCAGCTACGCCGCCGCGGTGCCCATTATCATGGGCCAGAACATCGGTACCTGCGTCACGGCGCTGATCTCCTGCGTCGGCACCAACAAAAACGCCAAGCGGGCGGCCGTAGTGCATCTGATGTTCAATGTGATCGGCGTGGCGGTGCTGCTGACGGTGTTCTGCATCGTCAAGGCCATCTTTGCCCCGGTACTGCTGAACAAGGCGGCGTCTATGGCGGGTATCGCTGTGGCCCACTCGGTGTTCAATATTCTGTGTACGGCCATACTGCTGCCCTGCGGCGGCCTGCTGGAGAAGCTGGCTATCCGTCTGGTGCCGGATAAGGCCCACGCGGCCGATAAAACGGTGGAGCTGGACCAGCGCCTGCTGACCACACCGGCCGTGGCGCTGGAGCGCTGCCGGGTCGTCACCTGCGAGATGGCGGAGGCTGCCGTGCGGGCGCTGCAAAACGCCCTGCGGAGCTTTGACCACTACACCGAAGCGCTGGCCTCCGCCATCCGGGAGGATGAGAGCCGCTGCGACCACTACGAGGACGTGCTGGGCACCTATCTGGTAAAGCTCAGCGCCCAGAAGCTGGGTGAGCAGGAGAGCGAGGAGTCCGCGGAGCTGCTGAAGGCCATCGGCGATTTTGAGCGTATCTCCGACCATGCGGTGAACGTGCTGGAGTCGGCGGAGGAGCTGCGGGAGAAGGGGCTGGCCTTCAGCGACGAGGCGAAGCGGGAGCTGAGCGTGCTGTCCGCCGCGGTCAACGATATCCTCATGCGGGCGCTGGACGCTTTCCGGCAGCAGGATATGACCGCCGCCCGGCAGGTGGAGCCGCTGGAGCAGGTCATCGACGATCTGAAGGAGCAGCTGCGTACCCGACATATCCTGCGGATGCAGCAAGGCCAGTGCAGCATCGAGGCAGGCTTTGTCTGGTCCGACCTGCTGACGGATCTGGAGCGTACCTCGGACCACTGCTCCAATATCGCCGGGTGCGTGATCGACGCCGCTCACCACGACCTGAATATGCATGCCACGCTGGATGCGGCGCGGCGCCGGGACCCGGACTTCCGGGAGCAGTACCAACGCTGCGCGGCGAAATATCAGGTGTAAACAAACGAAGTCCCTCCCGCCGGGAGGGACTTCTTCTTATGCGCTTACAGCCCGCGGGAGGCGCGCTCCCGCGCCTCGGCCTCCGCCCGCTGGCGGCAGACCTCCACCCAGTCGGGCAGCTTGTCCAACTCGGCGGCAAAGGCTGCCAGTTCGTCGGGAATGACGATCTTCTGGGGACAGACAGCGGCGCAGGCGCCGCAGCCCAGACAGGCGTGAGGCCACTTGTTCGCGGGCACCGCGTCCAGCTGCATCTTGATGGTGCTGCCGCTGCCGGTGCGGAGCTGGTTGTACTTGTGCAGCAGATCCGGGATATCCAACTGCTGGGGACAGCCGTCACAGCAGTAGCGGCAGGCAGTGCAGGGGATGGAATTCTTCATCTTATCCGCCGCAGCAAAGAGGATCGCCTCCTCAGCGGGGGAGAGGGGGTCAAGGCGCTCGAAGGTGGCCACATTATCCGCCATCTGCGCCATGTCGGACATCCCGGAGAGGACCATGTGGACGTTATCCAGTCCCTGGAGCCAGCGGAAGCCGAAGGAGGCGATGCTGGCGTTGGGGCGAAGGGCGTGGAGCTGCTGTTCACTGTCGGCATCCAGGGCGGCCAGCTTGCCGCCGCGGACCGGCTCCATGACCCAGACGGGGATATGGTGCCTTTCCAGCAGCTCGTATTTCTCCCTGGCCCGCTGGATGGTCCAGTCCAGATAGTTCAACTGGATCTGACAGAACTCCATCTCCTTGCCATAGCGCTCCAGAAAAGCGGTGAGGCAGGGAAGGTCCGCGTGGGTGGAAAAGCCCAGGTGCTTGATGCGGCCCAGGCACTTCTGCTCCACAAAGTAGTCGATGATGCCCCACTTGGGGTCGGTGTAGATATCCACATCGTTTTCATAGACGTTGTGCAGCAGGTAGAAATCGAAGTAGTCCACCTGACACTTCTCCAGCTGCTGGGCAAAGGTGTCCGCCGGGTCCGGGTCGCAGGTGAGCGTATGGCCGGGGTATTTGGTGGCCAGGTAAAAGCTGTCGCGGGGATGCTTTTTCAGGCAGCGGCCTACCACCGTCTCGGACAGATTTTGCATATAGGCCCAGGCGGTGTCGAAATAATTGACGCCGTGGGCCAGCGCATAGTCCACCATCGCCTGGGTGGTGTCCTCGTCGATGGCGCCGTCCACCGTGGTGGGCAGGCGCATGGTGCCGAAGCCCAGCAGGGACAGGTGCAGGTCCTGAAAATCACGATAGATCATATCGTTGCCCTCCTTTTTTGTGGTGCTATTTTACCGCGAAAAATGGCGGAGCGCAAGAGTGGAATTGGCCGTGCAGTACGCCTGCGCCGCCGCTGCACCCGGGAGAGGGCCTGCGGCGTGATGGAGACGGTCCTGGGCGACAGGCTGCATCAGCTGAAATGCGGGCTGGAGATGACCTTCTGAAAAACAGACCACCCCCGGCTCCTCGCCGGGGGTGGTTTTGCTTGCTCAGGGCAGCAGTGTTTTCTCCAGGAAGTCGTGAACGGCCTCGGCGGTCTGGTGGACGGAGTCCAGCAGGACGTATTCGTCGCTGCTGTGATAGTTCTCGCCGTCGGCGCCGAAGATGATGGCCGGCGCGCCCAGCCGTGTGCCCAGGTAGTTGAAGTCGCCGATGCTGGCGAAGTAGGAGATGGTGGGTTCCTTGCCGGTGACCTTGCGGATGGACTCCAGCAGGGAGACGGTCATGGGGTCGTCCTGGGGGACGGTGTAGGGCATGAAGCCCCGGGAGCCCTCAGACGGTGCTTCGCGGAAGCAGATCTCATACCGCCCGGTGATACCGGCGCGCTGCACGGCCTTTTCGATCTCGCGGACGATGGTGTCCGGGCTCTCGCCCACCACGATGTGCCAGAACAGGCGGAGCACGGCGAAGTCCGGCACGCTGCACGCGCCGCCGTCGGCGCTGATGCCTACCACGCAGCAGGTGCCCTTGCCCAGGTGCGGGTCCTCAACATAGTCCACCTGCTCCAGGGCCTGCGCCACCTTGGCCGCGTCCAGCAGGGCGCTGTGGCCCTTTTCCGGGTTGGCCGCGTGGGCGGACTTTCCGTAGAAGCGGATCTCCAGACCATAGCCGCCTCGGGCGCCCAGGCAGACATCGGGGAAAGGCTTGCCGTCAAAGCCGGCGCTTGGCTCGGTGATGATGGAGAAGTCCACGTCAGAGAGATAGCCGTCCTCGATGAGGGCATTGGTGCCCAGGCCGTAGGGGCCCTCCTCGTCAGAGACCAGCGCCAGCTTGATCTTCCCGGCGAAGGTCTTGTGGGCGGCGGCGAAGCGGGCAGCCGTGACCATCAGCGCGGCGCAGCCGGATTTCATGTCCAGCGCGCCCACACCATAGAGCCTGTCGCCGTCCAGCTCGCCGTAGGGATCGCGGGTCCAACCGCCGCACAGCTGCACGGTGTCCAGATGGCCGTTCAGGCAGATGACCGGTCCGGGTCTGCCGCCGTCGATAACGGCGATGACATTTTTTCCATGGAAATCTGTGACCTTGGCATCGTGGTATTCGTGCAGCTGGGCGGGCAGTTCCTGCCGGCACAGCCAGTCTCTGGCAAAGGCCATGATCTCGTCCTCGTGGAAATACGCACTCTTAATGGCGGTGAGCTGCTGCAAAAGTGCTGTGACCTCAGCTTTTTCTATCATCTGTATGATCGCTCCTCTCTGCTGTGGGGCCGGAAATATGCGCTTTCTCTGTACAGTATAGCGGGCAGGCGTTTAACGCCTGTTGGTCCGGGCGTTTTTCACTTATTGCTCCACGCGCCACAGTGCGCCGAAGTACCACGCACCCATGCCGTCGGACACCACGCCGGTCACGTCGCCGCGCAGGGCGTAGGCCTGCTCCTTCTCATACAGCGGTATCACATTGGCCGTGTCCAGCAGCAGCCACTCCGCATCCTTCAAATAGGCGTCCCGCGCCTCGGCGGAGGTGCTGGCCGCCGCCACCCGCATCAGAATGTTATAGGCGTTCATGTAGATCAGCGCGTAGTTCCGCGTGTCGCCGCTGCGCCACAGGTCCAGATAGGCTGATGCATCGTTGTACAGCGCGTCCAGCTCCGTCAGGGCCAGGGTGAACGCGCCGCTGCTGAGCAGCTGCTGATACGTCTCCGCATCCTCACCCTGCAGGGTCACGCTCAGTCCCAGTTTTTCCTGCCACACCTTCTGCAGCCGCTGGGCCAGCGCCGTCTGCGCCGGCGTATTCCGGTACAGCAGCGTCACCGTTCCCAGGCTTATCAGCGCCTCCGGCCGCCGCAGGCCCGCCTGCGTCATCAGCTCCAGCGCCTGACTGCACCGGTCCGTGTAGGTATCCGCCTCGCAGTCGATCACCGCGCCGTTGACCGCCCGGAACTCCTCGCCCCCGGCGGTGCGTATGCCGTGAGGCACCAGCCCCTCCGCGGCGGCATAGTCCGCGCCCAGAGCGCCGGCCGCCGCATCCCGGTCGATGACCAGACTCATGGCCTGCCGCAGCTCCGTCCGGTCCATGTTGGTGGCCATCTGGTTGATGAGCAGCACGCCCACGGTGCTGCTGCCGCCGTAGGTACCGTCCTCTCCTGCCGCGCCGATGACCGCGTCCGCGGTGCCCGCGTCCTTGGCGGCCTCCGCCGTGCTCTTGAACCGGATCTCGATCCGGTCCGCGCGCACCTGCCGCGCGTTATAGTGGTCCTCCTGCTTCACCAGCGTGGCGAAGAGACTGTCGCTCCAGTCGCCGGTGCGGCGGTACGGCCCGTTGCCCACGAACCACGTCCGGCTGGCGCTCCAGCCCTCGCCGCCTTCCACAGCCTTCTGCTGCACCGGCATGGTGGCCGCCGCTGTGCACACCGCGTCCACAAAGTACGGGCACATCGTGCTCAGCGTCACCACGAAGGTGTGCTCGTCCTCGGCGTATACGCCCAGCGCCTCCGGGTCGCCCGCGTGGGCGTCCTCATAGCCCGCCACCATGGACAGGATCTCCGCCTCCGGGCTGTCCGTCTCCGGCGATACCAGCCGCCGCCAGGCGTATACGAAATCCGCCGCCGTCACGTCGCTGCCGTCGGACCACTTGCCGTCGCGCCGCAGGTGGAACGTGTACGTCTGCGTGCCGTCCTCGTTGTCCGTGCAGTCGTAGGTGTGGGCCGCTGCGGGCACCGCGCCCTCCGCCGTCCAGCGGTACAGGTTGTCGAACAGGTGCAGCACCAGGGTGCGCTCCGCCGGTGTGGCGGCATAGGCCGGGTCCACCGTGGACACGCTGCCGGTCATCACCACCGACGCGGTGCTCTCGCCGTTGCGGCCGCGGCCGCAGCCGACCAGCAGCGCCGCCATCATACACAGGCACAGCAGCATGGCCGCGCCCCGCTTCCATCGTTTCATAGGACTTCCTCCGGGAATAGACTTTTCCCCATTATATATGGTTTTGCGTCAAAAGTAAAGCCGCCCTCCGGGCGGCCTCACTTTGTTTACAATTACTCCGCGATCAGCAGCTGGGCGATCTGCACGGCGTTGGTGGCCGCGCCTTTGCGTACCTGGTCGCCGCAGCACCAGATGTTCAGCCCGTTGTCGCTGGTCAGGTCGTCCCGGATACGACCCACGAACACCAGGTCCTGGTCGCTGGTCTCCAGCGGCATGGGATAGCGCTTGTTGGCCAGGTCGTCCACCAGCCGGCAGCCGGGGGCGGCGGCGATCAGCTCCCGGGCGCGCTCCACGCTGATCTTCTCCTTGGTCCGCACCACGATGGACACGCTGTGGCTCCGCACCACGGGAACGCGGACGCAGGTGCAGCTGACCTTCAGCTCCGGCAGGTGCATGATCTTCCGGCCCTCGTTCTGCATCTTCATCTCTTCGGAGGTATAGCCCTCAAAGGCTTCACCGCCGATCTGGGGGATGACGTTGTAGGCGATCTGGTACTGGAATACCTTGGGCTCCACCGGCTTACCCTCCCGCAGCAGCTCCACCTCGTCCATCAGCTCGATGGGGCCGCCGGCGCCGGCGCCGGACACCGCCTGGTAGCTGCTGGCCACGATGCTCTCGATGGGGCTGTCGTGGTTCAGGGCGTTGATGGCCACCAGCGAAACGATGGTGGTGCAGTTGGGGTTGGAGATGATGCCCTTGTGCTTCTTCACGTCCTCCGGATTGATCTCCGGCACGATCAGGGGCACATCCGGGTCCATGCGGAAGGCGCTGGAGTTATCCACGAACACCGCGCCCGCCTTGACGATGGCCGGGGCGAACTGCTTGGCGATGTCGTTCTCCGCCGCGCCCAGCACGATGTCCATGCCCTTGAAGGCCTCGTCACAGGCCATCTCCACGGGGATGTCGTGGCCCTTCCAGTGGACAGCCTGTCCCACGGACCGGGCCGACGCCAGCAGGTGCAGCTCCTCGATGGGGAAATCGCGCTCGGCCAGTACCTTCATCATCTCGCGGCCCACCGCGCCGGTGGCACCCAGAATAGCGACTTTATACTTTTTCATATGATCTACTCCTTTTCTCGATCTCGAATAAGCGGTGTATCCTGCGTTCAGATGCGGCGCATCGACTTTGTGTACGGCAAGCCGCTGCGGTGAAGTATGGGCGCAGGAGACGCACTTTATTTTACAAAACTGTTGTACAGCACCCGGATAGCCTTCTCGAAGTCGGCGCTGTCCACGCCTACGATGATGTTCAGCTCTTCTGGCCCCTGGGTGATCATGCGGATATTGATGCCGTTTTCGCCCAGCTTGGCGAAGATCTTGCCGGAGGAACCGGGCTGGAAGGCCATCTTCCGGCCCACGGCCGCCACCACGGCCATGCCGTCGGTAACGTGCAGGCTGTCGGGCTTGATCTCCTTCTCCATGTCGCCCAGTGCCTGATACAGATACGGCGCGGCCTTGGCCGCCTCCACCACCAGCGATACCGAGTCGATGCCGGAGGGGATGTACTCTACGTTGATGTGATAGCGCTCCAATATCTCCAGCACCCGGCGGATAACGCCCAGCTCCGAGGACATCCCGTTCTTGGTCATGGTGATGACGGAAAAGCCCTTCTTTCCGGCGATGCCGGTGATCATGCTGCTCTCCTGCAGCTCCGCCGCCGTGTCGTCGAAGGCCTCCCGTATCATGGTGCCCGGGTGCTCCGGCTGGTTGGTGTTGCGGATGTTCAGGGGGATGTTCTTCTCCCGCACCGGGGAGACGGTGCCCTCGTGCAGCACCTGCGCGCCGATGTAGCTCAGCTCACGCAGCTCGGCGTAGGTAATGCGCTCGATGGGCCGCGGGTCGGGTACGATCTTGGGGTCGGCCATCAGGAAGCCGGACACGTCCGTCCAGTTCTCATACACGTCGGCATCCAGCGCCGCCGCCGCCAGCGCACCGGTGATGTCGCTGCCGCCCCGGCTGAAGGTGTGGATGCTGCCGTCCGGCAGCACGCCGTAGAAGCCGGGAATGACCACCTTCCGCCCGCTGGCCGCATGGACCAGAGCCTGATAGCTGGCCTCCTGGTCCACCGTGCCGTCCATGCGGAAGTGCAGCCACAGGCTGCTGTCCAGAAAGTCAAAACCCAGGCAGTCGGCCATGATCCGGGCGGCGAAATACTCGCCCCGGCTCACCAGCTCATCGGCGGAGATGCCCTTGTCCATCTTGGCGCGCAGGGCGTCGAACTCCGCCTCCAGCGGCGTGGACAGGCCCAGCTCGTCCCGAATCTCCAGATACCGGCTGCGTACCATATCGAATATACCGTCGCAGCTGACGCCGTACTGCAGGTGGGCGTGGCACAGATACAGCAGGTCCGTGATCTTGTGATCGTCCTTGAACCGTTTTCCGGCGGCGCTGACCACCACCACCCGGCGGGCGGGGTCTGCCTCCACGATGGAGCGTACTTTTTCCAGCTGGTGGGCATCCGCCATGGACGACCCGCCGAATTTCAACACTTTCAACATAGTCCTTGCCTCTTTCGCTTTGGTTATTGTGTGCAGGGTTTTTCATGCGTGACAAAAAAATATTTTATGTCCATGAGAGAAAAACACTTGCTTTTTTGATGGGGACAGTGTATCATAGCCATATCAGAAATGCAAGACCCAATTTCAAAAGTTTTTTCGGAGGCTTTTTTACCATGATCTACCACAGCACAAGAAACGAGCAGCTCACCGCTTCCTCCACCCACGCGGTGCTCCAGGGCATCGCCCCGGACGGCGGCCTGTACATCTGCGACCCGGCGGCCCTGCGCTTCGACTGGCGCGCCGCCCTGGAAAAGGACACCCTCTCCATGGCGGCGGATATCCTCCACGCCCTGCTGCCGGACTTTCAGGACATGGACCGGCTTGTCCGCGACAGCTACGCCGGCAAGTTCCCCACGTCCGACCTGACGCCCCTGACCCCCGTGGCGGATAAATACGTGCTGGAGCTGTACCATGGCCCCACCTCCGCCTTCAAGGATGTGGCCCTCAGCGTCCTGCCCCGCCTCATCGTGGCGGCGGCCAAGGCCGAGGGCATGAAGGGCGACGTGGTCATCCTGACGGCCACCTCCGGCGACACCGGCAAGGCGGCCATGGAGGGCTTCCACGATGTGCCCGGCACCCGCATCACTGTGTTCTACCCCTACGGCGGCGTCTCCGCCGTTCAGCAGGCCCAGATGGCCACCCAGGAGGGCGCCAACGTCCGCGTCTGCGCCGTCCGCGGCAACTTCGACGATGCCCAGACCGGCGTGAAGGAGATCTTCGCCGCCTGCAAGGACAAGGACCTCCACGGCGCCATGCTCTCCTCCGCCAACTCCATCAATATCGGTCGTCTGGCCCCCCAGGTGGTCTATTACTTCCGCGCCTACGGCGATCTGGTGAAGTCCGGCCGCATCCGGCTGGGCGACGTGGTGGACTACACCGTCCCCACCGGCAACTTCGGCGACATTCTGGCCGGCTATTTTGCCAGGCAGATGGGCCTGCCTGTGGGCCGCCTGATCTGCGCCAGCAACGCCAACGACGTGCTCACCGAGTTCCTGACCACCGGCCGCTATGACAAGCGCCGCCCCTTCTACAAGACCACCTCCCCCTCCATGGATATCCTGGTGTCCAGCAATCTCGAGCGCCTGCTCTATCTGGTCAGCCAGGATGCCAGCTGCGTGGAGCGCCTGATGCGTGAGCTGAACACCCAGGGCTGGTATCAGGTCAGCGGCTGGATGCTGGAGCAGCTCCGTGCCGTCTTCGGCTGCGGCTGCTGCGACGATGCCGGCGCGGCGGAGGTCATCGGCCGGGTGTGGCGCGAGCACAAATACCTCTGCGACCCCCACACCGCCGTGGCCTGGGCCGTGGCGGAGAAGCATACCCGCGAGGGCGTTCCCATGGTGGTCCTGTCCACCGCCTCGCCCTACAAGTTCCCCGCCGCCGTGCTGCACGCCCTGGGCGAGGCATCCGGTGACGATGAGTTCGCCATGATGGAGCAGCTCCACGCCCTCACCGGCATGGACATCCCCAAAAATCTCCGCGGCCTGGAGGGCCGCCCCGTCCTCCATACCGACGTCATCGACAAGGACGCCATGCTGGACTATGTGCTGTCCGACGTGCTGAAATAAAAGAAAGGAACCGTTCCCTATGAATATCGTTTGTTTGGACATGGAGGGCGTCCTCGTCCCCGAGATCTGGATCGCCTTTGCCGAGGAAAGCGGCATTCCCGAGCTGCGCCGTACCACTCGCGATGAGCCGGATTATGACAAACTCATGCGCTGGCGCATCGATCTGCTGCGGCAGCGCGGCCTGAAGCTCAGCGCCATTCAGGAGACCATCTCCCGCATCGACCCCCTGCCCGGCGCCAAGGACTTCCTGGACGCACTGCGTAAGGATACCCAGGTAGTCATCCTCAGCGACACCTTCGACCAGTTCGCCATGCCCCTCATGGCCAAGCTGGGCTATCCCACCCTGCTGTGCAACACCCTCGAGGTGGACGGCGAGGGCTACATCACCCGCCACCTTATGCGCTGTGAACACTCCAAGCTCACCACCGTCAAGGCCCTTCAGTCTATCGGCTACGACACCATCGCCAGCGGCGACAGCTATAACGATTTGGAGATGATCCTCCACAGCAAGGCCGGCTTTCTCTTCCGCGGTCCCGACAAGATCAAGCAGGACTACCCCGACCTGCCCGCCTTCGAGGACTACGGCGACCTGCTGGCCGCCATCCGCGCCGCCCTGTAACAGCGGTGCTGCGGTGAAAGACAAAGACAAAGCAAAAACCGGCGCCCCCCGGCGCCGGTTTTTGCTTTGTGAAAGGAGGGGGTAAGATCACATCTGGACGCGGTTCTCGCGGGTCCAGCTGGTGATGTCCAGGTTGGGATAGCGGCGGCGCAGCTCGTCCAGCTTGCCTTCGGTGTCGCCCAGTGCGGCGATGCTGTTGATGGCCGCCACATCGGCGGCATTCATGGCGTGTGCCTCATCGGCGCCGCAGGACGCGCAGTGATAGCGCTTGTTCGCCTCGGAAAACGTAACATCGGTGCTGCCGCAAACGGCGCAGCGGGTGGTCTTGGATACGATAGCCATAATGTATTACCTCCATATTCTTGTTTTGTTTCGTTGTCCTTATACTACCACAAAAGTTTTCAGTTGTAAAACGCATAATTGTATTTGCAAGTATGAGAAAAAGTATGATATAATAGCGACAGCGACTGTACAGGAGGTCCCGCCATGAGCGTATCCAAATACCAGATGTTCCTCAAGACCGTGGCGTGCGGCAGCTTCTCCCGGGCGGCGGAGGAGCTGAACTTCACCCAGTCCGGCGTCAGCCACGCCGTCCAGGCGCTGGAGGACGAGCTGGGAATCACGCTGCTCAGCCGCAACCGCGGCGGCGTGGTGCTGACGGCTGACGGCCGCGCGCTGCTGCCCCGGGTCGAGGCCCTCTGCGCCGCCCACCATGCCCTCATGCAGTCCGCGGCGGACCTGAAGGGCCTGGACGCCGGCCTGGTCAAGGTGGCCACCTTCTCCAGCGTCTCTGCACAGTGGCTCCCCTCCATCCTCAAAAGCTTCGGTGACGTCTACCCTAACATCGAGTTCGAGGTGGTGGATGCCGATTTCTACGGCCAGACCGAGGAGTGGATCCTCCAGGGCAAGGTAGACTGCGGCTTTCTGCGCCTGCCCTCAGCAAAATCCCTCTGCGCCCACCCCCTGTACCGGGATGAGCTGTTGGTGGTCGTTCCCTGCGGCCACCCGTTGGCGGACGCGGCGGCCTTCCCCCTGTCGGCCCTGTCCGCCGAGCCCTTCATCCGTCTGGAGGAGGGCCGCGACTATGAGCTTACCGCCGCTCTGGACGCCATGGGCGTCCACCCCAACGTGAAATACACCGCCCGCGAGGACCGCACCATCCTGGCCATGGTGTCCAAGGGCCTGGGCATCAGCCTCCTGCCGGAGCTGATGGTCCGCCGCAGCCCCTATCCCGTGGCCGCCTGCCACGCCCCCGAGCGCTTCTACCGCAATATCGGCATCGCCGTCAAGGATGAAAAGGCCCAGTCCGCCTCCACCCGCCGCTTCGTGGACTACGTCCGCCGCTGGGTGGCGGAAAACGGCGAGGACTGACCTCCCACGCCTTCCCCTCGCGGGGTCCGCGGCGCTGAATGACACGCCGGTGGCCTGTCAGACCCGCGAACCGACCGGCCCGCAGGGAGACAGGTGGCGCGCAGCGCCGGATGAGGTGTCGCCGCCTCCTGCGGCATAAAACTCCCCCGTCCCCGCCGCCGTCGGCGCGGGGGCTATTTCGCGCCCCCTGGCGCGGGAACGTGTCTCCGACGGGTCACTTTTGTCAACAGCGACAAAAGTGACCAAAAGCGTCGGCAGAAGCTGTGTTTCAGCACTTCCTCAGCGCGCTATGCCTGTTCGCTGCCGCCCGCGCTTTCCCTCACGTAACCGGCGTTTTCCTGATCGTTGACGGTCCCCGACTGTGCCAGCACAGCTTTCCGCTGCCGGTGCCGCTTGCTGTGGCAGAAATCTCTCCTCTACCGAATTACAGCCCTCAAATATAGCATACCCCGTGCCCAACGGGCACACCTACCCATTGCGGTGCTTTGCACCGCAATGGGCGCGATTTGATAATCGCCCACTCGTCCAGCGCACCCAATCCTACCCTCGCACCGCGTCAGCGGCAGCGGCGCAAGAGGTACAAGCGATCCCCCGAACCGACAACGATCCCCGCCGCGCCAATTCCGCGAAGCCAGTACCGCCAAATTTGCACTTGCCCGCCCCGCGCCAAGGGATCCTTAAACCGTAGGTTTGAGTGGTTTTCTTTGGTAGCTTTCTTTTTACAAAAAAAGAAAGCTACTCGTGCCGGAGCACGAAACTCCCCATCCCCTGCGCCCACAGGCACAGCACTTGCCTCGCCGGAGGCCGTCCCCCGCCGGGGACAAAAGTCACTCACCGCCGCAGCGGCGAAACACCCTCGCCTCATCCCCGCAGGCGGGAAAGCTCCCCCACCCGCGCAAAAAGAGCGCACCCCATGCGGGGTGCGCTCTTTTCTCATTTCTCGCCGACAGTCACGCTGCCGTCCTCGCCCAGCACGGCGGGCACGATGGTGCTCCGCGTGTTCCGCGCGATGTTGTCCAGCCGCAGCCGGCTGGGGAAGTCGCTGAGCAGCGTGTACGCCACGCCGTGCTTCTTGGCCCGTCCCGTCCGGCCGATGCGGTGGATGTAATACTCGTTCTCCTCCGGCACCTCATAGTTGAACACCGCGTCCACATCGTCCACGTCGATGCCCCGGCTGGCCACGTCCGTGGCCACGAACACCCGCAGCTTTCCGTCCCGGAACCGCTGCATGACCTCCTCCCGCTTCCGCTGGGGGATGTCCCCGTGGATGCACTGGGCATCCACGCCCCGCATCTGTAAAAATTTTGTCAGCCGCTCCGTGCTGCCCTTGGTGTTGCAGAAGCAGATCACCCGGTCATAGCTCTCATGCGCCAGTATCTTCGCAATGGCGTCCACCTTCCCGTCGGAGGGCACCTCCAGCCGGTACTGCAAAATGTCCGGCTTGTTCTCCTTGGTGGCCTGCACCGTGATCTCCTCCGGATCCCGCTGGTATACCCACGAGATGTCCATCACCTCCCGCGAGATGGTGGCGGAGAACATCCCCAGGTTTTTCCGGCTGGGGATCTTGTCCAGAATACGCGTCACGTCGTGGATAAAGCCCATGTCCAGCATCCGGTCCGCCTCGTCCAGCACCACCGTCTGCACGCTCTTCAAATTCACGGTCCGCCGCTTCATGTGGTCGCTCAGCCGCCCCGGCGTGGCCACCACGATCTGGGGCCGCCGCTTCAGCGCGTCGATCTGCTTGCCGATGGGCTGTCCGCCGTACAGACATACCAGCCGAACGCCCTCATGGCACACGGCGATGTCCCGCATCTCGTCGGTGATCTGCATGGCCAGCTCCCGCGTGGGTGCCAGAATGACCGCCTGCACCTCCTCGCTCTCCCGGTCGATGCGCTCGATGATGGGGATGCCGAAGGCCATGGTCTTGCCCGTGCCGGTGGGAGCCTTGGCGATCACGTCCTTCCCCGCCAGCATGGGGGGGATACACCCGGCCTGCACGGGGGTGCTGACGGTGTAGTGCTTATTTCGTATGGCGCGCATGGTGGCCTCTGACAGGCCAAAGCTCTCAAACGGTGCGCCCTGTGTTACTTCCATAGTCGTTTCCTCATTTTTCCACATAGTATACCAATAAAGAATTATACCATATCTGTCAACGCCTTGCAACCGCGCAAAAAACCGTCCCCGCCGGCGGGGTAGCTCCGGCAGGGACGGTGCGGGGGAAGCGAATGTGTGCTGGGAAACATGGAGAATGTGAAGAAGATCGTGGTATCCTGGCGGCGCAGTGGTCAGCTGCGCCGCCGCGCGGGACCGATATCAGCCCCGGTTGCCGAAGAAGTAGTTATAAAACTCCTGCCAGTTCTCGGGGATCTGGCCGCTGTAGCCGCCGTTATTACCGCCCTGAGAGGAGGTGTCCTCCTCCGTGTCGGTGCCGGTGATCTGGGGCTGTTGGTCGAAGGTGATGTCGGTGGTGATGTAGCTGCCGTCGCGGAACACGGTCAGGGTGGCGGTGTCGCCGGCCCGGTAGCTCTTCAGCGCCGCGGACAGATCCTGACGGCTGGTCAGCGTGGCGTCACCCATCTTGGTGATCACGTCGCCCAGGCGCAGGCCGGCCTTGTCGCCCGCGCCGCCCTTGACAACGGAGTAGACGAACACGCCCTGATCGATGTCGATGCTGTACTGAGCGGCCATCTGGGAGTTCATGGTGCCCACGGTCACGGCCATGTATGCCTTGCCGGTGACGGCGCCGTTCTCCATAATGTCGGTGATGATGGACTTCACATCGTCAATGGGGATGGCGAAGCCCAGACCCTCCACCGTGGTGGAGGAGTAGGTGGAGTACTTGGCGGACACGATGCCCACCACCTCGCCGTACAGGTTCATCAGAGGGCCGCCGGAGTTGCCGGGGTTGATGGAGCAGTCCACCTGGATCATGTTGAAGGGAGTGCCGTCCACGTTGATGGCGCGGTTGCAGCTGGACACATAGCCGCCGCTCATGGAGAACGTCAGCTCGCCCAGGGGATTGCCGATGGCCAGCACGGAGTCGCCCACGTTCACATCGGCGCTGTTGCCCAATGTCACGGGGGTCAGCCCGGCGGCGTTGATCTTCAGCACCGCCACGTCGTAGTCGCTGTCGCCGCCGATGACGGTGGCATCGTAGGTGTTGCCGTTATACAGCGTTACCTTCACGGAGGAGGCGCCGCTGATCACATGGTAGTTGGTGACGATATAGCCGTCCTGACTGATGATAAAGCCGCTGCCGCTGGAGGCGGACTGGGTGGTCTGGCCGAAGATGTTGGTGCTCTGGGAGGAGCAGTTGATGGACACGGTGGAGTTCACCGTGGAGGCATAGACCTCGGCGGGCTGCATCTTGGTCTTGCCGTCCACCTTCTTGACCTCCACGGCGGTGACGGTGCGGTCGCTCTCCTTGATGGCGGTGCCGCTGCCGGAGCCGCCCTTTGCCAGCGCCGCGCCGCCGTAGCCCGCTGCGCCGCCCACCACGGCGCAGGCCAGCACCAGCGCCGTGACCTTTACCCACGTCCTGCGGAAAAAGCCCTGCTTCCTCACCGGCGCGGTATACGTGTTCTCCTGCCGGGGTGCGGGCGCGTAGTCGTCGCGGGGCACCTCCCGGTTGGTGAAGCGGTACATATCGTTGTTGTTGAATTCGTCGTTATACATTGTGTTGACCTCCTGTGTCGCAGTTTCGTATAAGGAGCACTCTCCCATCTTGCCGCCGAGGGGAAAGCGTGGTATGATGGAGAAAGCAGACATGAAGAAGGGTGCCTGCTTCGAAGGGGCTCATCGCTCTTTCTGTTTTATAGCATACTCGCTTTCCTTAATTCTACCTTTAAGTTTTGCAGAAAAACCGTGAACTTTCTTTGAACACCCGCCCGCAGGCGTCAGCCTTCCCCTTGAGGGGTTCGCGGTGTTGAATGACACGCCGGTGGCGTGTCAGACCCGCGAACCGACCGACCCGCAGGGAGACAGGTGTCAGCGAAGCTGACGGATGAGGGGTCCCCCGTCCCGCCCGCAGGCAGTGT
>ERZ1026997.91-NODE-91-length-49829-cov-13.943364_pt1 | contig 49829 bp, 45 predicted proteins | sample MGYA00519289_ERZ1026997 | MGnify/ENA primary metagenome ERZ1026997 (study PRJEB26926, sample SAMN06164455) | human gut metagenome | biome: ENVO:00009003; feature: ENVO:2100002; material: ENVO:00002003 | host: Homo sapiens | place: USA | collected 2012 ... | reverse complement strand
ACTTCCTGCATGGTCATCCCGGCACGGATGATCTGTGCCTTTATTTCGTTGCGTACATTCATATTGAAAAATCCTCCATAATTCTGTTTGTGGTTCGGTGCAACCTCTGCACTCCAAAGCGGAGCAGATACGCCGAACAGCGAAAAATCTGCAATCTCCAAAATCCGTTCAGAATTTCGCTTGTGATGTCCTGTCCGTATATGACCATATCCCGCTTTACTGTTTCGTGCGGTTTGGTCTGGAACAGTGAAAACACCCATTGTTCCGTGTACAGGGTACACGGTTCAGAGAAGCACGATTTCGTGAAATAGTTTTGTCCTGCGGTCAAAAACTTTGCTGTTTCCATTACCACTGATTTTCAATGCCCGAAAACAGGTCTGTTCTGAAAGTTCCTGTTTCCTATAACGGGAGAAAACAGGGGTAAATGCTGCGTACATACGTACAGAGCATGGCTGGCAAAATCATTCCCGCCAGTCCTCCGGTACGTACGTACACGGCGAATCTCCGTAAAACCCATTTATATGAGGTCTTGCCACTGCTTCCACACCCATAAAGCCCCACACCCGCCGTCCGGCAGAGTTGGTGATGTTGTTGCAATGTTCCAGATTGAATCTCCCGGCATTGGCAATCATAGCGTCGCTGAAGCTGCGGGCTTTCAGCGGTGCAAGGGAGTTTTCCTCGCACCACATTCGGTAGATTTCATAGAAATCCTTGGAGCTGATGGACGCATCCGCTTTACGCCGGATGTATCCCTCTGATTCCATGAAATCAAAGATATTGTTGTTGTCACGCTTGACCGCTTCCCGGTTTTCACGGATACGGTCACTCTCTGTAAACTTAAAGTTGTTGGCAACGAGCCGCTGTAAACCTTCAAAAGCCCAGAGAAAAACGCCCTCGGCTTCGGCTTTCATCTTTTCTGCAAGGTCAGGATCGTCAGCTCTGTCAGCAGGCTTTTCCTTGGTGGTCAGCACAAGCTGTCTGCGGTAAAATCCGTCACTGCGGTCATACAGGGCTTGCAGATCACCGTTGCTGAACGCAAGTAGCCGGGCAAACATCCAGCCCTGATAACTCTGCTTACCTTTGCGTTCCAAGTCCATCTTGCCCTGTGCTGTTACGATGGATTTTACATAGTTGGTCTGGCGCAGGGCTTCCATCCGCATATCATCATCCACGCACAGCAGGATGTGTTCCAGATCGGCACGGGCAAAGCGGTTTTCAGAAATCTTGCCTATGCTGCCGTCTTTCATATTCGTGCCAAAGATAGCAGAAAGCACAACTCCGATTTGGGATTTGCCCTCGCCGCCGTTCCCCTTAATGACCATCATACGCTGTCCCTTGTTGGATGGAATCAGGCAGTAGCCGATGAACTCTTGCAAGGTGGGGATATCCTCCGCATGGAGCAGCCCATCCAGAAAGTTCAGCCAGATCACAGGTGCGGGTGCATCGGGATTGTAAGCAACAGGCAGACGGCTCCGCACAATAGCCGGTCTGCCCTCGGTGAATGCGCCGTTCAACAGCAACGTACCGTTGGACACATGGATACGATCCTGCTCCGGTGGGAAGTCAGGCACTTGCGCTTCCAGTTTCAGCACTTCCAGAATGTTGGTGATCTTCCGGGGGATATTGTTCACGGCACAGAATTTCAGCTTGTCGTAAATCTCTCCACGCAGAGGGAGATCGTCAGTCACTCGACCATCAGGCGTGAAAAAAGCTCCGTTTGCAAAGATGATCCTGCGCTCTTGCAGAAATTCTTCACAAAACAGAGCTTCGTTGATGTTCTGCCCATCAAACCAGATCGGCAGATTCATATCCGGTGTTTTACCTTTCTTCCCCACGGGACACCCCCTCCTTTCGTTTCCGTGCCTCATAGTCCCCAAGGAAAGCAATCTTGCCCTCCTTCATCAGCTCGTCCACCATGGCAACACGTTCTTCTAAATCACCGACTGTCAAAATATCTGCCAGATATTCGATATAATCGAGCATCTGGCAGGCTTCCACAAAACGGTCATCCAGAGCATCGTCCGGTGTCTTGGGTGCATACCGCACTTTCCAATCTTCAAGAAGATGCAGATAGTCGGTCAATGCCCGGAAGCACAGCATTTCGTCCTCCCGGAACTGACGGATACAGGGATGCTTCGGCTTGGGCAAGGCGGTAGCAGTAGGCGGTTTCGGGTCAAGCCCAAAATCCGCAGCCAGCTTTTGCGCCGCTTCAAAGCTGCTCAGATTGAACAACCTTGCCACGAAGTCAATCACATCCCCCTTAGCTCCGCAGCCAAAGCAGAAGAAATATTCCTCGTTCAGCTTCAAGCTCGGATGCCTGTCGTTGTGGAACGGGCAGCAAGCCATGCCGTTGCGGCCTGCTTTCAGCCCGTAGTGTTCGGCAGCTTGCTTTACGCTGATTGCCGCCTTGATGGTTTCATAGATTGTCATAGAAAAACCTCCGTTCATAGTATTCAGAAAGCATGAAACACCCGCCGTGATTGGCAGGTGCTTTGCTCTTTCTACTATGGTTATGCCGGATTTTTCGAAAAACAGGCTAATCGGAGGACAACCTCATTTCAAAAAACAGGACAACTTTCCGGGGGATGTAGATTTCTTCACGTTTGCATGGTATAATGAAAGAAATAAAAAAACAGGACAGGAGGGCAAGCATGAATCAAGAAATGATGTCATTGGATTTTTGGCAGGATACGGTCATATATGAGGGCAAAGCATTTCCTATCGGCACTCTTGCCTGTGATGCGCTGAATGTTCCTGCGGATACCATTGCTAAAATGAACGAGCACTGCGAGAAAATCAATCTGCTGCTTGGTCTGCTGAACGCTGGACAGGATGCTTCCGCACTCTTTCCTATGGCAAGGGAAGCTGCTCTGACAATGTTGAGTATTCTCAGTAAAACGCCGCCGTTCTCCTATATGAACATATCACAGCATCGGGAACGAATAGAAAAGGTCTTTACTACCGACAATGCGCTGAAATATGTGGAGTTTGCTATAAAAGCCGCAACCAACTCCTTGCAGTTTGAAGAAGTTCTGAAATATGAGGATGCGATAATGCTCCAACGCTATACCGCTGTATTCGGTCATCTGGCATACTCCCTTGGGGAATACCAAACCGCAATGCTTGATTTTGCGGAAAAATCAGATGGCAACGAAGCAGACCGTACCGCAGAGGGCTTTGCAAAAATGTTCGGCAGCTATTTCCCGCCGGAGTTCTCTATCACAGAGGGCAATGCCTGGATGTCTACCCTGAACAATTCCGTTCAGTATATATCGGTCATCCGTCCCGGCGAAAAAGTTGCGAAGCTGGTCAAGCGGATGCACTATGTATCCTTTGTAGGGATGTTCCGGTCTGATCTCTTTGAGGGCTTGTGTGTCGGTCACGCTCCAAAGAAATGCCGGATCTGCGGCAAGTGGTTTCTGACCACCAACGCAAGGCACACCAAATATTGCGGCGGTTATGCGCCGGGGGACAAGCTGCACCGTACCTGTCGGCAGATCGGCAATCTGAAAGGGCGAGAACAGCGGGAGCTTGCGGACGATCATCCGCTGAAACAGATTTATGAGAAGCGGCTGAATACCATAAACCGCTATGTGAAGCGTGGCACACTGGACGCTGATCTTGCAGAAGTTATGAAAAAACTGGCAAAAGATAAGATGCTCCGGGCATTGAGCAATATTGCTTATGCTAAAGGCGATTATGAAAAAGAAATGGGACAGGCTGCTTTGCTAAATGAGAGTTTGAATTATAGGAACACTTAAACTCGGAGGGTTATACGAATGTTAGAATTAACGAAAGAACAAATGGATGCTATTCAAAAAGCTATTTCAAAGAAGGCTGAAGAAAGCGTACAGGAATTTGACAAAGAATTAGATGTTGTTGTGAGCAAGCTATCAACAGAAGGGTGGACTTTACCCGCAGAATTAAATATTTACGCAGTCAAAACAATAGCAAAAACGAACAAATTGGATGATATCAATGCATTTTTGAAATGGTTTTTTACAATAGAAGATTTTCAGAAAACCAAAGATATGGTGAACGGAATCAAAGCATCACCCATTAAAGAAGGACTGAAAAATCTCACAGACCAGTGCTGGCAAGCATTTCAAAATAAATTGTATGCTGTTTGCGCAACATCGCTTCTCTCGGTTATTGAGGGTATTCTGTCAGAATTTAGCGATGACAAACAAGATGTAAGGATGATGAAGGTTTGTCAAAAGAAGGTCGATACCTTCCCGTCAACAGGAAGTACAATTCAAAAACATATATGGCTTTCTTATAACAACTTCATCCGAAATCTGTATCAAAAAAGCGATTTCTCTGCCGATGAACCTGAAACGATAAATAGGCATTGGCTATTACATGGAAGATCGGATTTTGAAATTGACGAGATGGATTGTATCCGTCTCTTTAATGCGGTTCAAAGCCTGTGTATGATTGTAAAAGTAGAAGCAAAAGAAACACAATCTGAGAATTAATATCAGGCTACTATTCAGAAGGCATTTGTTAGAGGGGAGGTGCGCTATGCTGAATGATTTTACATGGAATATGACCGGATACATATCGAAATACCCTGTCAATCCGCACAGTGATGGTATCATTCCCTATGTGGCAGAGCGCATCTTCCAACTGGAACCGGAGCCGCCAGCAGTGGACAGTCTGAATGAATATATCCTGTCTGCATTGCAGGAAAAGAATTTGCTATATTTTTCGTTCTTCTTGCACCACTACGAGCCGCAGCTTAACAAGCGTATCAAAAGCTTTCTTGGTGTAGATGGCGGCGATCTGTATGACACAGACCGTTTTATAGATATAAAGCTCTCCTGCCGGGAACAAATGCTCCAAAAACTGATGGACTATGATCCTGCCAAGGGTGCGGAGTACGCTACATACATTTTTCCGTTCATACGGGATGCTATGCTCCGTTTCCGTATGGGCGAAGAAAAATGGTCGGTATCCTCTCTGACCAATTACAAAATGGTGCGGTCAATGGCATGGCTGTATCATAACACCAAGGATGCAGTCAGCGAATTTTCCAAAAAGTACAACTGCGACCTTGCTCTTGCAGAAGAATATCTGAAAGTTGTCCGTGGCATCCGCAATCAGCAGCCATTCTATGTGACGGACGAGGACGGCGAGGAAACAGGCGAGGATGTTGCCCTTGATGATACTTGGAACTATACCGACATCCTCTGGAACGGCATACAGGCAGAAAAGGTGCAGCGGGCATTTGAGAAGATGAACTTCCGGGAACAGACCTTACTTGAAAAACGGTTGGCAATCTGTATGACCTGCGGGCGAGTTGGCTCATGGAAGAACCGCCCCACTTTTGAAGAACTGGCGGTTATGTTTGAGGGCAGCACAGCCAGCGGTGCGGAGAGAGCCTACCGGAAAGCGGTGGACAAGCTGACGGAACTTCTGGTTGCCGAAGGTGCGCTCCATGCTGTCCGGCTGAAACAGAAATCCAAAACCAAGCGAAAAAAGAAAATCGCCACCGCAATCTACGAATACCAAGCAGACTGCGACGGCGAATGGGGTGAGATTTCATTTGACTTTGAGAACGGCACAGCGGAGATCATCCGTCTTGCCGACTGGGATACTATGAAAACAAACCGCTTTGCAAATAAAGCGATAGCCTATCTTCTGAACTGTGAGAATGAGAAGCTGCCAAAGGAAACAATGGTCGCATTTGAACTCTAAAAATAACCGCTGCAATTTCCGTAAAAATTGCAGCGGTTTCATTGGTTACGGCACGGCAGAAAATTTTGTGTAAGCGATTTTCGACAAACGCAAGAATATCACAGTTATAATGTTCATAATCGGGCGAATACCCCTTGTCCACCGCTGTCCCCGAGCGGGTGGAATGGTATGCGCGCCGGAACGGCGTGAATGCCGTTCCACCCGCCCGGGAAGCCTATCACAAGGGGATCAGCCCGCTGATCGATCGGCGAACAAAATTTGCAGCTGGCTGAGTACTAAATCCCAATTCTGGCATCGAGCATGCCAGTGCTTTACAATCCGTTGGGATGCCAGGTACAGCATCCGGCGCAGTGAATCGTCATTGGTGAAGCTGGGCTTGTTCTTGGTAATCTGCCGGAACTGCCGGTTTAACCCCTCAATGATATTGGTCGTGTATATGATTTTCCGGATCTCCGGCGGGTATTCAAAGAACGTGCTCAGAATATCCCAGTTGTCTTCCCAACTCCGGACGCAGGATGGGTATTGCTTGCGCCAGACTTCAGAGAAGTGCCGCAGATTCTCCTCGGCTTCTTCCAGCGTGACAGCGGTATAGACTTTTTTCAGGTCGGCGATTACGCTTTTGAGATCCTTGTAGCTGACATATTTCGTGGAACTGCGGATCTGATGGACGATGCAGCGTTGCAGCCGGCTCTTGGGATACACTGCCTGGATTGCCTGCATCATACCGCACAGGCCGTCGGTGCAGAACAGATAAACGTCTAAAACACCACGACTTTTGAGATCATTCAACACATTCAGCCAAAATTTGCTGCTCTCATGTTCTCCAATCCACACGCCGAGAATGTCTTTCTTTCCGTCTAAGGTAATGCCCAGCACCACGTAAGCCGCCTTGGTCACATAGCGGTGATCCTCCTTGACCTTGTAGTGGATGGCGTCCATAAAGACAAAGGGATAGACCGACTCCAAAGGACGGTTTTGCCAAGCGGTGACCTCCGGCATGATCTTTTCACTGATTTTGCTGACCAGTTCCGGAGAGATCTCCACATCGTACATGCTCTTAATCTGCTCAGCAATATCCCGCTGGCTCATGCCGCAGGCGTACAAGGCGAGGATCTTGTCCTCCATGCCTTCGGCATTGCGGTCATACTTTCCAATGATTTTCGGCTCGTAATTGCCCTGGCGATCTCTGGGGATCTTGATGTCAATTTCGCCCAGCTGAGTCTTGATCGTCTTTTGCGAATACCCGTTGCGGTAATTGGGAGCAGTGGCGTTCCCGACTGCTCGCTGGCAGCGTTCTCGCCCCAATTCCTCATCCATTTCCACTTCCATCACCTGCTGGATCACATCCCGGAACATCTCTTTCATGGCAGCCATGATCTCGGCGGTGCTGGTAAAGTGTTGGCTCTGCACGTATTGCTTCAATAATTCCTGCGGTGCGGTCTGCATGATTTTCTGGCTCCTTTGTCGTAAATATCTTGTTGATATTCTTGACTTTTCCCGAAAATCTTAGACCGTCACTTTCGGTCGATTACACAGAATTTTATGCGGTCTCTTGGTTACGGTTTTCTCAACTTATTTTTAAGTATATTACGAGAATCAATAATCATCGTGTCCTGTTGATAATCACAGCTTCGGCAGGATCGAAGTAGTCTGCGGTATCGCCACTCAGTCCGCTGGCCTTCCAAGCCTGTTCAAATGTAATATTCTCAATGTTGCTCAAAATAACATAGGTTGTATCCTCAACGGCGTTATTCAACCGTCCGGTAACTTCCATCCTGTACTTGTAAGTATAGCAAGTCGCAGTTCCTTCCATTCCATTTATGGACGCAAAACTTGCACTGTAAGTGCCAGCATCCCACAGTTCATCCCTAAAGATATGTCCATACGTTTCAGCTTCGACTTCATAGACGTGGCCACCAATTTCTACTGTAATATTGTTAGATCCTTCATTGTTTATGAAAATGCACCAATACGGTGCATCCTCAGTCAGTACCATCTTATGTTGCAAAGATGTGTTTCCATCAAAATTGAGTTCAAATCCGTTTAGTCTACCCTTTTCTGCTGCAACTTTGATGCTATAAACATCCGCAATTCGTGCAGGATAAGTTTCAAGGATTTCACCGGAGTATTCAATTTCGATCACATCTCCGACTTCTGGTTCAGGTGACGGATGAGCATTTCTAATTGGCACTTCAATTCGGTCTGTGCTACTCAGTTCCCAACTGCCCTCAACAGGTTTCACAAGATAATAGCCATCATAGATTTCCAGAATTTCAGCTTGGAACACCTGATGTGTTTCGTTGGAAAAGCCTTCAATCTGAATACAATTATTCTTGAAAACCAATCGGCCAGTTTCTACCAGTTCATTAGAATTATACTTTGTTTTATCTACATACAGACGACCATCTTGCTCATCCTGTCTAAGAGTGAAATCGAAATTTCCTCGATCAGATAGCTCGTAGCTTGCTCCGTTTACATAGTCGCAGACGACAATGCGACTGTCGATAATACCGGAACCCCAAGTATATGTAGCACAGATTTCCGGAAAACCATCACCGGTTAAATCTGTAAAATAAGCGTTCCAAATTGGCATACCGGCAATCAAAATTGTTTGACTGGTAAGTTCCGAAGTGTCAAAGGGTTTTGACGCAATTATTTGTGTCTGGTTGTAGCTGAAAGTAACATCTGGATATATCGGAAGCTTTATAGTTGATTCATCATCCATAGCAGAGGGGTTCTCTGTGTAGTCAAACCACTCTATGACGGAATTTATCTCATCTGAAATGCGTACCTCTACACCTTCTACTTCAACATAAACAATTATGTCTTCATCGGTAGGGTTTTGAACATTCACACCTACTTTGAACCAGGCACCTTTTTCAACATCCATTTCAACTGGCATACCTGGGGTAAGATATGTTGGTTCGTATGCATTCTCTTCTTTTACTTGAATTGGTTTCAATACAACCTCGGTATCCCCTAATCCCTCACCAGATGAAATTGTAATCTTATTGCCAAGCGGGGATATTTCTTCATCAGAATAAGCAAAATCCTCTTGATACACAATTTCTTCTGTGCTGCCTGCCGGAACAACAATCCGTATCGTAAAGCTGTCTTGTTTGGGATTGGTCAAGAAGCACGCCGCAACAACTACACAAGACATGACCGCTAAAACAACAATCCAGAACGCAGGCTTCTTATAGTTCATCACAGACTTCACACGCTCCTTAACACCGACCTCACCAAAAGCGAGAGGGCAAGCGGCAATCATACGGCGATTTACGCTGCAGGCCACAAGTGCCTGAGTGTAATCGGCTCTCTGTTCGTTGCCAAGTTTCTTGATTACCTTTTCATCACAGGCAAGCTCAATGTCACGGCACAACAGAACATAAGCCAGCCACATGAGAGGATTGAACCAATGGATCGTCAGCAGGAGAAAACCAAGGGGCTTCCACAAATGGTCTTTACGGCGAATGTGTGCCTGCTCATGGGCAACAACGTGTTCCAGATTTTGACCGTTCATGTTGAACGGGAGATAGATTCTCGGTTTGATGATACCAAGCACAAACGGAGAGTTTACATTCTCGCTCTGGAAAATGTTGTCCTTGTAGCGAACGGCAGTATCAACTTTGCGGCTCAGACGCCAATAGCTAATAGCTGTATATAGCGCAAGTGCAATCATGCCGAAAATCCAGATGTATTCATAGATACCGATGGTGATTTGCAGAGGATTTACGCTGGCACCAGCCATTGGAGTATTGGACTGACTGATGATAGGATTAACTGCGTTGTTTATTGCATTTATCCCGCTATTGATGGTAGGGGTGGTATCCATGCCTATGTTCAACGGAATGGTTTCAGCGCTTGGAATCAGGCTCAATACGCTCTCGAAAGAAAACGGGCAGATCAATCTGACTGCAACGATACCCCAAAGCAGAACATTGACCCATTTGGGAGCTTTCTTCAAAACAAGTCTGAGAATCAGCACAGCCAGGACAAGCCAGCTTGCCGATATGCTCATATTGATGATTTTCAAAAAGAGTTCGTTCATTGCGAACCTCCTTTCCTGATACGGTCAATCATACGCTGTACCTCATCAAGATCACCTTCGGACATATCCTGATGCTTTGTAAAAGCAGCGATAAAGGCAGGCAGAGAACCTTCAAATTTCTTCTCAACCAATTCGTCAATCTCACACGCCTGCGCTTCATCTTTAGAAACAAGAGAAGTGATGGTGCCGTTGTCGTTCGTCAGTACACCACGATCTCTAAGACGCTTGATGACGGTATAGGTGGTAGTTCTTTTCCAGCCAAGCTGCTCTTGGCACAGCTTTACAAGCCGGACAGCAGTAACCGGCTCATGCTCCCACATAATCAAACAAAAACGATATTCACTTTCGTGAATCTTCGGAAAATCCATATTCACGCCCTCCTTGTCTACGCTATTAGACTTCAAATATAGTCTACCACATTAGACAATCAAAATCAATAGAGTTCACAGAAAAGATACAAAAAATTGCCCGAAGGATTTCTCCCACGGGCAATGAGGTGTTCAACTGTCTAAAGGTTTATACTCTGTGACGGTTTTCAAATAGGCTTCCGGATTACCATTCAGAATAAGGTCAGCATATTCCAGCGGCGCATTGTAGATCAGATAGTCAAGCTCTGACCGCTGATACATATTGTCGGCGACCTCATTCTCTACCGCAATCGTATCAATGGCAATCATGCTGCCATCAAAAAATTTTAGTTCCACACAGGCATTGTCCATATTAAACTCACAAGAAATCAATCTATCCATAAGAAACCTCCATTTTTCGGGATGTTAGATCATCCCAAAATATTTGAATGCTTCTCGGATTGCTTTCTCTTTTTCCGGCGGACACTGGGGCTGTCTGGAATCCTCGGATTTCGGCAGATTGTAGTTTTTGCCTACCTCAATCCCACATTTCCGTTTAATTTGTGAGATATAGAGGTTGGACACCTTTAACCCGGTATGCTCCAAAACATACTCCTTGATCTGCGGATAGGTAGCTCCATCTTGGAACTCCGACATATCCATATCTTCCAAAGAGAACTCAACCCGAATCTTTTTCGAGTCGACCTCACCCTTGGAAAGCAAGACAACAGTCTCCACATTCGCCGTACCGGGGAACATATCCACCGCCGCGGCGCGGACGGCGGCATAGCCCTCCTGTGCAAACAGCTTCACATCCCGGGCCAGGGTCGCCGGATCACAGGAGACGTAGACGATACGCTGCGGCGCCATCGATGCCGCTGCGGCGACCACCTCCGGGCTGAGCCCCTTGCGGGGCGGGTCCACGCATATCACGTCCGGCCGCAGGCCCTTTGCGGCGAAATCCGCCGCGGCCGCCGCCGCGTCGCCGCAGAAGAATTCCACATTCTCTATCCCGTTGCGGCGGGCATTCTCCCTGGCATCGGCAATGGCCTCCGGCACGATCTCCGCGCCGATGACCCTCGCCGCCCGCCGGGCCATCACCTGGGTGATGGTGCCCGCGCCGCAGTACAGGTCCAGCACCGTCTCGTGCCCGGTCAGTCCCGCGAAGTCCACAGCGGTATCGTACAGCACCTCCGCCATGTCATGATTCACCTGATAAAAGGACGGCACGCTCAGCCGAAAGGACAGGCCGCACAGGGTATCCTCCAGCACGTCCGCGCCCCACAGGGTGCGGTATTCACTGCCCAGTACAGCCCCGGTGGGCTGTGTGTTCACGCCCAGCACCACGCCCACGGCGTCCGGCAGCGCCTGCCGCATAAGCGACACCAGCGCGTCCTCGCAGGGCAGCTTCTTCCCGTTGACCAGCACGCAGACCAATGACTGCCCCGCGCTGTTCGTTCGGACATACAGGTGCCGCACCAGACCCCGCCGGGTCCTTTCATCGTAGCAGGGCACGCCGCACTCCCGGATGTACCGCCGCAGGGCCTCCGCTGCCGCGTCGGCCTGGGGCTTCTGGATCCGGCAGCAGTCCACCGGGATCACCTGATGGCTGCGGGCCTTGTAAAAGCCCACCTGCCCATCGGCGGACACGGGGTACTGGCTCTTGTTGCGGTAGTGCAGCGGCGCACCGGAGAGGATACCCTCCACTGCCACATCGCTGCCGCCGATGCGGCGCAGGGCGTCCTGCACCCGCTGGCGCTTGGCCTCCAGCTCCTCTTCCCTGTCCATGTGACGGAAGTCGCAGCCGCCGCACCGCCCATAGTACGGGCAGTCCGGCTCCACCCGGTGGGGCGAGGGCGCGTATACCCGCACCGCCTTGCCGAAGGCGGCGTTTTTCAGCACCTTGAGGATGAGCACATCACAGTCCTCGCCCCGCAGCGCCCGGTGGACGAACACCGCCTGCCCGTCGATGCGGGCCACGCCCAGTCCCTCGGAGGTATACCCCTCGATGCGGGCGCGGTAGGTCTTGTTCTTCTCCGGCACGGCTCAGAACTCGAACTTGCTGATGACCTTGCCGATGGCATCGGCAAAGGCGGCCAGCGTCTTGTTGTCCCGGCCCTTGCTGCGGCGGATGAGGCCGATGAGCATATCGCCCAGCTGGGCCAGCTTCTGGTACGCCGCCGTGGCCTTGGGCGCGCCCTCATAGGCGCGGGTCTTGCGCTCCGGCAGGTAGCCGGGGGCAAGCTGCTTGTCGGCGATCAGATCGTACTCCTCGGTATACTGGGGCGCGTGGGCTGCAAAGCCCAGTCCCTTTACCGTCTCGGCATAGACAGGCGCCACCTCGCGGTCGCCGTGGACCACGAACACATGGGTAGTCTTCGCCGGATCAAAGTGCTTGATCCAGTCCACCAGATGGTCATGGTCAGCGTGAGAGCTGAGGCCGGGGAAGTTGACGATCTTGGCCCGGACGGCCACGTCCTCGCCGAAGAGCTTGACGCTGTCGACCCCGTCCAGCAGGTTGCGGCCCAGGGTGCCCGGGGACTGGAAGCCCACGAACACCACGGCGCTGTCGGCGCGCCAGAGGTTATACTTCAAATGGTGGCGGATACGGCCCGCGTCGCACATACCGGAAGCGGAGATAATGACCTTGGGGGTCTTGTCCACGTTCAGCAGCTTGGACTCGTCTACCGTCTCGGTCAGGTGCAGGCCGGGGAAGCTGAACATATGGGTGCCGTCCTGCACCAGCGCCAGGGCATCCTCATCCAGATAGCCCCGCAGATCGCCGCAGAAAATCGTGGTGGCCTTCTTGGCCAGCGGGCTGTCCACATACACCGGGAAGTCCTTGACGGACGTGACCAGATTTTTATCCTTAATCTCGCGGATAAAGTACAGTAGCTCCTGGGTGCGGCCCACGGCGAAGGAGGGGATGACCACGTTGCCGCCCTTGCCCAGCGTCTCGTCGATGATCTCCGCCAGCTGGCCGGTGTAGCTCCACACCTCGGTGTGGTTGCGGTCGCCGTAGGTGGACTCGGTAAGCACATAGTCCGCGCTGTCGAAGAACTGGGGATCGCGGATGATGGGCTGATCCACATTGCCGATATCGCCGGAGAACACCACGGTGCGCGTTTCATCACCCTCATGGCAGGTGAGCTTGATGCTGGCGCTGCCCAGCAGGTGGCCAGCATCGATGAACTGCGCCGTCACGCCCTCCACCACAGGAATGTCCTGGCCGTATTCGCAGGTCTGGATAAACTCCCGCACCCGCAGGGCATCGGCCACGGTGTAGATCGGCTCTACCTCCGGACGTCCGGCGCGCTTGTTCTTGCGGTTCTGGTACTCCGCGTCCTGCTCCTGGATATGGGCGGAGTCCTGGAGCATAATGTCCAGCAGATCGGCGGTCAGGCGGGTGGTAATGATCTTACCCTGAAAGCCGTTTTTGATGAGCATGGGGATGCGGCCGGAGTGGTCGATATGGGCGTGGGTCACCAGCACCACATCAATGCTGCCGGGGTGAAAGGGCAGTGCGGTGTTGTCGATCTCGTCCCGGCCCTGCTGCAGGCCGCAGTCCACCAGGATATGCTTGCCGTTGACCTCCAGACAATGGCAGCTGCCGGTAACGCACCGGTCAGCGCCGTAAAAACGCAGCTTCATGGCGAAAACTCCTTCTCTTTGATAGTACCGTCAGTATACCACACTTTTCCGCGCTGCACAACCGCAAAGCGGCACGACTGACCGATAACTGTTCACAGAAAATCTTTTTGCATTAGACAAAAGAGTGTGGTATACTCTACTGGTATAATTATGTACGATTATCTTTTTACTTAGAAAGGATACAGAATATATGGGACTGTTTACCAAGGTCTTCGGCACCTACAGCCAGCGGGAGCTGAAGAGCATCTACCCCATCGTGGACAAGATCACCGCACTGGAAGACGAGTACAAGCAGCTGACCGACGCCGAGCTTCAGGCCAAGACCCCGGAGTTCAAGGAGCGTCTGGCCAACGGTGAGACGCTGGACGACATCCTGCCGGAGGCCTTTGCCGCCGTGCGGGAGGCCGCGGACCGCGTGCTGGGTATGCGCCCCTATCCCGTCCAGCTGGTGGGCGGCATCGTGCTGCACCAGGGCCGCATCGCCGAAATGAAGACCGGCGAGGGCAAAACGCTGGTGGCCACCCTGCCTGCCTATCTGAACGCGCTGACCGGTGAGGGCGTTCACATCGTCACCGTCAACGACTACCTGGCCAAGCGTGACTCCGAGTGGATGGGCAAGGTCCACCGCTTCATGGGCCTTACCGTGGGTCTGATCATCCACGACATGAAGAAGGAGGAACGCCAGAAGGCCTATCAGGCGGACATCACCTACGGTACCAATAACGAGATGGGCTTCGACTACCTGCGTGACAATATGGCCCTGTACGCCAACGAGCAGGTCCAGCGGGGCCACGCTTTCGCCATCGTGGACGAGGTGGACTCCATTCTGATCGATGAGGCCCGTACCCCCCTGATCATCTCCGGTATGGGCGAGAAGTCCACCCAGCTGTACGACATGGCCGAGATGTTCGCCTCCCGGCTGAAGAAATTTGTGGTGGTGGAGAGCGATGACAAAGAGGAGGAAGCCACTGACATCGACGCCGACTATGTGGTGGACGAGAAAGCCCGCAGCGTCACCCTCACTGCCCGGGGCGTGAAGAAGGCGGAGGAGTTCTTCCATCTGGACAACCTGTCCGACCCGGAAAACAGCACCATCGCCCACCACATCAACCAGGCTATCAAGGCCCACGGCATCATGAAGCGCGACGTGGACTATGTGGTCAAGGACGGCGAGGTGGTCATCGTAGACGAGTTCACCGGCCGCCTCATGTTCGGCCGCCGGTACTCCGAGGGTCTGCACCAGGCCATCGAGGCCAAGGAGCACCTGTCCGTCCAGCGCGAGAGCAAGACGCTTGCCACCATCACGTTCCAAAATTACTTCCGCCTCTACCGCAAGCTGTCCGGCATGACCGGTACGGCGCTGACGGAGGAGGAGGAATTCGCCACCATTTACGCGCTGGACATTATCGAGATCCCCACCAACCGCCCCATCGCCCGTATCGACAACGAGGACAGCGTGTACAAGACCGAGAACGGCAAGTACCGCGCCGTCATCCAGCAGGTAAAGGCGTGCCACGCCAAGGGCCAGCCGGTGCTGGTGGGCACCGTGTCCATCGAGAAGAACGAGCTGCTGGGCAAGATGCTGACCCGCGAGGGCATCAAGCATAACCTGCTGAACGCCAAAAACCATGAGCGCGAGGCCGAGATCGTGGCCCAGGCGGGCCAGTTCGGCGCCGTCACCGTGGCCACCAACATGGCCGGACGCGGTACCGATATCATGCTGGGCGGCAACGCCGAGTATATGGCCAAGAACGACCTCCGCAAGGCCGGCCTCACCGACGAGCTCATTGCCGAGGCCACCGGCTACGCCGAAACGGATAACCAGGAGATCCTGGACGCCCGGAAGCTGTTTGCCGACAAGCTGGCGCAGCACAAGGCGGAGATCGCCGGCGAAGCCGACAAGGTCCGCGCCGCCGGCGGCCTGTTCATCATCGGCACGGAGCGCCATGACTCCCGCCGTATCGACAACCAGCTCCGCGGCCGTGCCGGCCGTCAGGGCGACCCCGGCGAGACCCGGTTCTACATCTCCCTGGAGGACGACCTCATGCGCCTGTTCGGCGGCGACCGCGTCACCGGCATGATGGAGCGCATGAACATCGATGAGGACACCCCCATCGAGAACAAGATGCTCTCCCGCGCCATCGAGCAGGCCCAGACCACGGTGGAAAGCCGCAACTTCCAGGCCCGTAAGTCCGTGCTGGAGTACGACGACGTGATGAACAAGCAGCGCGAGATCATCTACGGCCAGCGCAAGCAGGTGCTGGACGGCATGGACGTCAAGGGCATCATCATGGGCATGATGGAGAGCGCCATCGGCCACCAGGTCCGCAGCGCCTTCATGGGCCAGGAGCACCTGGACATGGTCCAGTGCAAGGAGCTTCTCCGCGGCTTGGAGGGTGTGTACTTCACCAAGTACACCGTAAAGATCGACGAGAGCCAGCTCCCCACCCTTACCGAGGACGATTTCATCGATATGTTCACCAAGGCCGCCGCCGACTTCTACGAGAAGAAGGAGCAGGAGATCACTCCGCCCGTCATGCGTGAGCTGGAGCGTGTGGTGCTGCTGCGGGTGGTGGACGAATACTGGATGGACCATATCGACGCCATGCAGGACCTGCGCCAGGGAATCCGTCTGCGGGCCTACGCCCAGACCAACCCGGTGGACGCCTACAAGAAGGAGTCCCTGGAGATGTTCGAGGAGATGATCGACGCCATGAAGGAGGAGACGGTGCGCCGTCTGTACTCCGTCCGCCTGCGCCAGAACGAGGAAGTCAAGCGCGAGCGCGTGGCCAGCGGCATGACCGAGAACGTGGGCGGCGACGGCACCGTGAAGAAGCGCCCCACCAAGGTGGTCAAGGTCGGCCGCAACGACCTGTGCCCCTGCGGCAGCGGGCTGAAATGGAAGAAGTGCACCTGCAAGGAGTACCACTCCTGAGTAACTTCAAACGACACCCGCTTCGCTGGGCTGTCGTTTGAGCGGGCTGCGGCCTGCTGCAGCGCACGACGTGCGCGTCAAAGTCGCGCACGCGCACGTTTGCAGGCCGAGAAGAATTTTCGGCGACGTACACGCCGCCGCCGAAAATGGATTTGATTTTATTTGCGTCTTCGGACGCAAACTCTGCGAGGCATTGTAAAATGACGGGCGGCGGCTTCAGCCGCCGCCCGTCTCATCTTAATGTAGGAGGCGGCGTCCCCGACGCCCCGTTCCCCTCCGGAAGGAGACACTATGTTCCACATCCACACAAAAAACGACCTGGTCTATCTGACCTCCGACGTGCTGGAAAACAACGCCATCACCCACGGCTTTTCCACCCGTAAGGGCGGTGTCTCCCCCACCCCCTGGGACAGTCTGAACCTGGATGACCGCCGGGGCGATGACCTGGCCAATGTACAGGAGAACTTCCGCCGCCTGTGCACCGTGCTGAACATGGATGTGCATCGGGCGGTGCTCAGCCGTCAGGTGCACCGCAGCGATGTGCGCCGCGTCACGGCGGTGGACTGCGGCAAGGGCCTGTGGCAGCCGCAGGACTACGACAGCGCCGACGCCCTGGTGACGGACGTGCCGGGCATCCCCCTGATCGTGTTCTCCGCCGACTGCAACGTACTGCTGCTCCACGACCCGGTGCGCCGGGTCATCGGCGCAGCCCACGCCGGCTGGCGGGGCACCGCCGCCGGCATCGCCGCGGAGACGGTACGGGTCATGGCCGAGGATTACGGCTGCGACCCGGCGGACCTCCGCGCCGCCATCGGGCCGGCCATCGGGCCGTGCTGCTTCGAGACGGACGGCGACGTACCGGAGGCCCTGCGGGCCGCACTGGGTGTGGCGGTGGAGCCGTTCATGGCATGGAACGGCAGCAAGTGGCACATCGACCTGAAAGCCGTCAACGCCCTGTGGCTGCGCCGCGAAGGCGTTACGTGCATCGACATCTGCGATCACTGCACCGCCTGCCGCCCGGACCTGTACTGGAGCCACCGGAAGATGGGCCTGCGCCGGGGCGAGCAGGCCGCGCTGATCGCTCTGCGGGAGGATACGCTATGAAACGTACACTGCTGTGCCTGCTACTGGCGCTGACCATGCTGCTGGCCGCCGGCTGCGCCGACTGGGAAGTCACCGAGGATCCCCTGGGAGAGCTGTCCGACTTCTATCAGAATGAAAACGAGGAACCGGAGCCGGAGCCGCTGACCGCCTTTACCCTGCCCTATATCGCCGGCGGCACCCTGGACCCCGTCCGCACCACGGACACTATGCAGCAGACCGTAGAGTCCCTCATGTACCAGGGGCTGTTCGCCCTGGACGAGCAGTTCCGGCCCCAGGCCGTCCTGGCGGACAGCTGGACGTATGATGCCGCCCAGCGCACCTGGACCATCCGCATCAAGACCGATGCGGCCTTCTCTGACGGCTCCGCCGTCACGGCGGCGGACGTGGCCGCCACGTTGGAGCGCGCCCGCACCTCTGAGCGCTATGCCGCCCGTCTGCGGGACGTGACCTCCGTGTACGTCCGGGAGGACGCAGTGGTCATCGCCCTGTCCGCCCCTCTGGCCACCCTTCCCAGCCGCCTGGACATTCCCATCATCAAGGCCGGCACCGAGAACCGCACCGCCCCCACGGGCAGCGGCCCCTATCTGTTTGCCAAGGATGACACGGGCGCCTATCTGACGGCCAACAACCGCTGGTGGCAGGGCAGCAGCGTTCTGCCGCTGTCCACCATCCGCCTGCAGCACTGCAAGGATCAGGACTCCGCCCTGTATGCCTTCACTTCCCGTGAGGTGCAGCTGCTGACGCTGGATCTCACCGGCAGCAACAGCACCGGTGTCTCCGGCGCCGGCGACTACGCTGAAGCGGCCACCCCTGTCATGCAGTTTCTGGGCATGAACACCCGGCGGGAGGCTCTGTCCGACCCGGCCCTGCGCCGGGCCCTCAGCGCCGGCATCGACCGCGAAACGCTGGTGTCCTCCTGCCTGCTGGGACAGGGCACGGCGGCCCAGCTGCCTGCCTCCCCCGCCTACGCAGGCTACGATACCGCACTGGAAACGCCTTACGACACCGCGGCCTATAACCGCCTGCTGAACGCCGCCCTTGGCGAACAGGCGGAGGATGAGACACCCCTGACGCTGACGCTTCTGGTCAACGAGGAGAGCAGCTTCAAGGTCTCCGCCGCCCAGGAGATCGCCATGTACCTCAATACCGCACGCCTGACCGTCACCGTGGAGGCTGTTCCCTGGGACACGTTCCTCACCCGGCTGGAAAGCGGTGACTTTGATCTCTATTACGGTGAATGCCGCCTGACCGCCGACTGGGACCTGACGGCCCTGTTGTCCACCGAGGGCAGCCTCAACTACGGCGGCTGGTCCGATGAGACTACCGACCGACTGCTGCAGGCCTATCGATCCAATGGCGCTGACGCGAACCTGACGGCCCTGTGGCAGCAGCTGCTGGACTCCGCCCCCTTCGCCCCCATCTGCTTTAAGTCCGTATCCGTTGTCACCACCGAGGGCGTGGTGCAGGGTCTGTCCCCCACGGAGACGGCCCCCCTCTCCCCCCTGGGCGGCTGGTCCGTCCGGCTGGACGCATAAAAGGAGCGTATGCCATGTCACAAGTCACCAAGCGGGCACTGGAAGCGTCGCTGAAAAAGCTGCTGCTGGAAAAGCCCCTGCACAAGATCACTGTCAGCGACATCACCGATGACTGCGGCATCAACCGCATGACGTTTTACTATCACTTCAAGGACATCTATGATCTGGTGGAGTGGAGCTGTCAGGAGGACGCCAGCCGCGCTCTGGCGGGCAAAAAGACCTACGAGACGTGGCAGCAGGGCCTTTTGCAGATCTTCGAGGCCGTGCAGGAGAATAAGCCCTTCATTCTGAACGTCTATCGCTCCGTCAGCCGGGAGCAGGTGGAGAACTATCTCTACAAGCTGACCTACGACCTGCTGGAGGGCGTGGTGGAGGAGCAGGCCCGGGGAATGTCCGTCCGGCCGGAGGATAAGGCCTTCATCGCCACGCTGTACAAGTATATGTTCGTAGGCCTGATGCTGGACTGGATCAGATCCGACATGAAGGGCGATCCCCACCTGATCGTGGAACGGCTGGACCAGGTCATCCACGGCAGCGTCGACGCCGCGCTGGCGCGTCTGCGTACCGACAAGCCCTTATCAAACGAGGCCAAATGATAAAAAACTGAACACCTGCCGCCCCGGTGATAAAAAACTTATCACCGGGGTTTTTCTGCTTATTGAACAAATATTCATTCAGATGTATGCTTTCATCATCAAAGGAAAACATACAGTGGATACTTGAAAGGAGCTTATTTATGTATTATTCCAGCGGTAACTATGAAGCCTTTGCCCGTCCCAAAAAGCCCGAGGGCGTGGACAACAAATCCGCCTATATCGTGGGCAGCGGTCTGGCTGCCCTGACCGCCGCCTGCTATCTGGTCCGCGACGGCCAGATGAAGGGCGAGCACATCCACATTCTGGAGAAGGGCAATCTCCCCGGCGGCGCCTGCGACGGCTATAAGTTCGAGAACCTGGGCTACGTCATGCGCGGCGGCCGCGAGATGGACAACCATTTCGAGGTCATGTGGGACCTGTTCCGTTCCATCCCCTCCATCGAAACGGAGGGTGTCAGCGTTCTGGACGAGTACTACTGGCTCAACAAGGAGGACCCCAACTACTCCCTGTGCCGCGCCACCGTTGACCGTGGCCAGGACGCCCATACCGACGGCAAGTTCGACATCTCCGACAAGGGCGCCATGGAGATCATGAAGCTGTTCTTCACCCCCAACGAGGACCTGCAGGACAAGAAGATCACCGACTTCTTCGATGACGAGGTGCTGAACTCCAATTTCTGGCTGTACTGGCGCACCATGTTCGCCTTTGAGAACTGGCACAGTGCGCTGGAGATGAAGCTGTATATCCAGCGCTATATCCACCACATCGGCGGCCTGCCCGACTTCACCGCCCTGCGCTTCACCAAGTACAACCAGTATGAGTCCATGATCCTGCCCATGGTGAAGTATCTGGAGAGCCACAACGTCCGGTTCCATTACGGCGTGCAGGTCACCAACGTGGAGTTCGACTGCTCCGATCCCGCCCACAAGCTGGCCAAGCGCATCGATGTCATCGAGAACAACGAGCCCGGCGCCATCGACCTGACGGAGAACGATCTGGTGTTCATCACCAACGGCGGCTGCGTGGAGAACTCCTCCATGGGCAGTCAGGATAAGCCCGCCGCCTACAACACCGAGCTGAAGCCCGGCGGCGGCTGGGATATGTGGCGCAAGATCGCCGCGCAGGACCCTGCCTTTGGCCATCCCGACAAGTTCTGCCATGACCCCGAGCAGACCAACTGGATGAGCGCCACCGTGGAGACTTTGGACCAGAAGATCATCCCCTATATCAAGAACATCTGCAAGCGCGACCCCTTCACCGGCCATGTGGTCACCGGCGGCATCGTCACCGTCAAGGACTCCTCCTGGCTGATGAGCTGGACCATCAACCGCCAGCCCCAGTTCCGCGACCAGCCCAAGGACCACTGCCTGGTGTGGGTGTACTCCCTGTTCACCGACAAGCCCGGCGACTATGTGAAAAAGCCCATGCGGGCGTGCACCGGCAAGGAGATCTGCATGGAGTGGCTGTACCACATCGGCGTGCCCGAGGATCAGATCGAGGATCTGGCGTCCAACAGCGCCAACACCGTACCCGTGATGATGCCCTATATCGATGCGTTCTTCATGCCCCGCGCCTACGGCGACCGGCCCAATGTGGTGCCAGACGGCAGCGTGAACTTCGCCTTCCTCGGTCAGTTTGCCGAGACGCCCCGCGACACCATCTTCACCACCGAGTATTCCATGCGTACCGGCATGGAGGCCGTCTACACCCTGCTGAACGTGGACCGCGGCGTGCCCGAGGTCTGGGGCAGCGTCTATGACGTCCGCGACCTGCTGAACGCCACCGTGAAGCTGCGGGACGGCAAGAAGGCCACCGACATGGAGCTGGGCCTGATGGAAAAGCTGGCCGTCAAGAAGCTGCTGGGCAAGATCGAAAACACCGATATCGAAAAGCTCCTGAAGGAATACCACGTCATCTGACAGCCCCCAGCATCACCCCCAAAATAAATATCCCCCGGCCTAGCCGGGGGATATTTATTGTGTTCAGTTATACTCCCGCACCACGGCGGTGACCTTGCCCAGCAGCGTGGCCTCGCGGCCGTCGATGGGCCGGTAGTTCTCGTTCTCCGGCAGCAGCCACACCTCGCCGTTCCGGCGGCTCAGCCGCTTCACCGTGGCCTCGTCCCCCAGCAGCGCCACCACGATCTCGCCGTTGTGTGCCGTGGGCTGGCGGTGCACCACCACCAGGTCGTCCGGCAGGATGCCCGCGTTCAGCATGGACTCGCCCCGCACCCGCAGGGCAAAGTACTCCCCCTCGCGTCCGCCGGTGTCGAAGGTCAGATAGTCCTCAATGCACTCCTCCGCCAATATGGGGCTGCCCGCGGCCACGCTGCCCACCACGGGGATGCGGTCCGCCGCCGGTGCCGCCTCCTCCTGTACCGGCGCGCCGTCAGGCATTTCCCCCTGCATGGGCTGTGCCAGCGTCAGGGCCCGGCCCTTGCCGGCCCCCTTGGTCAGCACGCCCAGCTCCTCCATGTGCTTCAGGTGGAAATGCACCGTGGACGGCGATTTCAGTCCCACCGCCTCGCCGATCTCCCGCACCGAGGGGGGATACCCCTGCTCCCGCAGTGCCTGGGCGATGTAGTCGTAGATCTTCTGCTGCATTCTGGTCATCTTCGCCATAGCCATGCCCCTTTCACGCGCCCCGTGTCGGCGCAGGTCCGTTTTTTGTATGTGCGCCGCGTCCGCTGTTCTTCCGGCTCTATTATATCACACCCTTTCGCGCATTGCAACATTTGTTCTATTTCTTTTTGCAGTTTTTTCTGAGGCTGCAGCAAAGACGACCGTGAAGTAACACAAAAGCAATGAAAGAAATCCCGTTTCAACGGGCATTTCACTCTTGACAAGGACCGGCGGTATATAGTATAATGATTTTCGCTGACACGGTGACATAGCCAAGTGGTAAGGCAAGGGTCTGCAAAACCCTCATTCCCCGGTTCAAATCCGGGTGTCACCTCCAACCAAAACTCCCGAAACGCCTGTGTTTCGGGAGTTTTTTCATGCCTAAAAGCAGGCTTTAGCCTTGTTTTTAGTCGTATGCGGAGCGCCCTGCCCGTTGAAACCGTTGAAAAAGGAGGGGGACGGAAACTTCCGTCCCCCTCCTGCGGTATTGGTTCTATTCTATGCAGACAATTCGTCCGTCCGTGTCGTTTAGCCCAGCTTTGCCCACGTCAGGGGGCCGACGATGCCGTCCACACCCAGACCGTTGGCCTTCTGGAACGCCAGCACGGCGGCCTTTGTCTTGCTTCCGAAGATGCCGTCCACGCTGCCGCAGTCAAATCTTCACGCTTCAGAATTGGCGCTACAGTCACGCCCAACGGCGAAACGCACTACGAGATACGGGCGCCCGACATCGATGTAACGGTGAATCCGGCCGCCGGCGACAGTCTTGACACCGTCGCGCTTACGCTGCCGTATGCGGACACCGGCAAGCACGCCTATACGCCGGACTGGTCGAAGCTTCCCAGCGGGCAGACTTGAAACTACAGCAGCTCGCCCAACGTCAGTGAAGGCTCGAACGCAAAGCTTACTACATTCTGCTGGCAGAAAGACGCTGGTGGACGCGGAACTGCCGCCCTACGCGGTAACGGCACACCGGCACCGCGGCGCTGCTGCGCCGCCGCAAGCGTGAGGCCTGACGAGGCACCGCAGAAAACAGGAAACACCACCCAATGGGTGGTGTTTCTTTTCGGCGGAACAGGCACGCATCCCCAGGCAGGACCACCTGGGGGTGTGTTTTATTGCTTTCGCGCGGTGATATAGTCATCGCCGGGGCGCCAATAGGGACAGGATCGGGTATCGGCGGCCAGGAAACGGGCCAGCTCGTCCTCATCCAGATCCATGTCACAGATATAATCGTCGTAGTCCTCGTCATAGACATACCACACGCAGGTCTCACACTTGTCCATCATACGTCCTCCACCAGCCGGTGGCTGTCGAATTTGCAGAAGCGGTAGTAGATGAGCGTGGCCACGCTGCACACGAACCAGCCGGCGGGGTAGCTCATGGCGATGGGGATGATCTCGTTGGAGACATAGTTGGCCACGATGTAGAGGTATATCTGGCGGAAGACCACGAAGGAGCCCAGCATGATCCACATGGGCACCTGGCTGTTGCCCGCGCCGCGGAGGGCGGCGGAGTAGATCTGGTTGATGCAGAAGAAGAAATAGAAGGGTGACAGCAGCCGCAGCAGCAACGCGCCATAGGACACCACCTCGGCCTTGCTGTTGAAGAACGCCGTCAGGTCCGGGGCCAACAGCAGCACCGGCACCAACAGCACCGCCGTGACGGCGAAGGACAGGTACAGCGCCGTGCGGACGCCCTTCTTGGCCCGGGCCGTATCGCCCACGCCCAGGTTCTGGCCCACGAAGGTGGTGCCGGCCATGGCGATGGACTGGACCGGCAGGATCACCAGCTGGTCCACCTTGGTATAGGCCGTCCAGCCGGACATACAATCCGGGCCGAAATAGTTGATATAGCCCTGGACGAACACGTTGGAGAAAGCGGTGATGGCCATTTGCAGGGCGGCGGGTATACCCACGGACACGATCTGACGGAGGATGGACCAGGTCATACGCAGGGCACGGAGCTCCACGCGGATACAGCCGGCGGTGCGCATGAGCACCCAGATGGTCAGCGCGGCGGACACCGCCTGAGCGATGATGGTGGCGTAGGCCACGCCCTCCACGCCCATGCCGAATTTCAGCACGAAGAGCAGGTCCAATCCCGTGTTCAGCACGGCGGACACCAGCAGGAAGTAGAAGGGGCGGCGGGAATCGCCCACGGCGCGAAGGATGCCGGAGCCCATGTTGTAGAGCAGCAGTCCCATGACGCCGGCGAAGTAGATGGTCAGGTAGGTGGTCTGCTCCGGTGCCACCTCGGCGGGGGTCTTCATAAGGCGGAGCATCAGGGGCGTCATGGCGATGCCGGCGGCGGTGAAGACCGCGCCCATCAGCAGCGTCAGCACCAGGGAAGTGTGGACCGCCTGGCGGACCTTATCCTCGCGGCCGGCACCGTAATACTGGCTGATGACCACGCCGGCACCGCTGGACAATCCCAGGAAAAAGCCGATAAGCGTGTTGATAATAGGGGTGACGGTACCCACGGCGGAAAAGGCCTCGTTGCTGACGTAGTTGCCCACCACCCAGGTATCCACCATGTTGTAGAGCTGCTGAAAAAGATTGCCCACCATCAGCGGCAGGGCAAAGTTGATCAGATGCTTTGTGATGCTGCCCTTGGTCATGTCCACGTCATAACGGGCGGCGCGGTGGTGGGTGTGGAAATGCAGATGCAGATGGCTGGAATGGCGCATGGAGGCTCTCCTTGTAACATACTTCTTTACAGGAATTTTACCATAATACCAGCCGGGGCGCAACAGGGAGAATGCCGGTTTTTCGGCGCAGACAGCGCCGCAGAATGGGCGGGAATGGACGGAGGAAGCGCGTCATTCCGGGAATTCCGTCCGGTCCGCCGGACGCATGATGGACACCTCGTAGGCAGTGCGGTCGGTGGTGACGCCGTTCTCCGTTTTGGAGTAGACACGGCTCTGGACCCGCCCCTCGGCGGTGAGCCGGGCGCCGGTGTGCAGCAGGGACACCTGCTGAGCCACGGCGCCCCAGGCGATGCAGGGCAGATAGTCGGCGCGGCCGTAGCGACGGTTCACCGCCAGGATCATGTCGCATATCTCGCGGCCAAGGGGCGTACGGCGGAGGGCGGGCTGCTTGCACAGCACGCCGCTGAGGAAAATGCGGTTCAGCGGTTCGCCGGCGTCATGGGTCAGCGTCTGGGCGAAGGTGGAGATGACCAAACGGCTGCCCTGGCCGCTTTTGTTGTTGAAGGAACGCAGCTGGCCGGTGATATGTACGCCGTCGCCGGGGGACACCGGCGTCAGCAGCAGAAGCGGCCGGGGGACGATGACGGGCAGCTTGTCCGCCTGACCGGACAGGCGCAGGACGGACAGGGTAAAGCGGTAGAACGCACAGCCGTGGTTCACATGGGACAGCAACGGCGCGTCCTCGGCCACGCCCCGCAGCTCCACGCGGTTGTAATTCAGCTCCATAGTACACCTCGTTTGTTGAGATGTCACAGCCTATGTGGGGCGGGGCTGGAATATGCCCCCTTTTCAAAGCGTTCAAAGTATGGCATAATACAGCAAAAGGAGTGATGACCATGCGTTATAAGGGAAAGGTATACCGACCGCCCAGCGAGGCGTACAGCCTGATCGTGCAGGTGACCTACGGGTGCAGCCACAACAGGTGCGCCTTCTGTGATATGTACGACGACAAGCACTTTGCCATGCGGCCCATGGACGAGATCCGGGAGGACTTCGAGCTGGCGCGGCGGGTATACCGCCGGGTGGAACGTGTCTTTCTGGCGGATGGGGACGCACTGATGCGGAGGACCGGCGACCTGGTGGAGATACTGGGGCTGGTCTATGGGCTGTTCCCGGAGTGCCAGCGGGTAACATGCTACGCCTCTCCCACCAGCCTGCAGATCAAATCCGAGGACGAGCTGCGCCTGCTGCGGAGCAAGGGCCTGCAGATGGTGTATATGGGATTGGAGTCCGGGTGCGACGCGGTGCTGGAGAAGATGCAGAAGGGCCACACGGCGGCGGAGATCGTGGCGGCGGGACAGAAGGCCCGGCGGTGCGGGCTGGCGCTGTCGGTGACGGCCATCTCCGGGCTGGGCAGCGTGGCACACTGGCGGGAGCACGCCGCGGACACGGCCAGAGCCGTCAGCGAAATGAAGCCGGACTATCTGGGGCTGCTGACGCTGATGGTGGAGCCGGGAACGCCGCTGGAGGCCTGGGTGCGGGAGGGCAGCTTTACGCTGCTCAGCCCCCTGGAGGTACTGAAGGAAACAGAGCTGTTTTTACAGCACGTGAACAGCGAAGGAACCGTGTTCCGCGCCAACCATGCCAGCAACTATCTGACGCTGAAGGGTACACTGAACGGCGACCGGAAGGCGCTGCTGGCGCAGATCGCCGCGGCGCTGGACGGTCGCCGGGACCTGAAGCCGGAGTTTTTGCGGGCGCTGTAGCGCACACGCGCATTCAAAAGGGCTTCCCACAGGGAAGCCCTTTTGCTGTCCAGTCAGCTCCGCGCTCTGCGGAAAAGGGCGGACTTGACAGGGTGGGTGGTTTTGTATATAATAGGTAGGATTTATATCAAAAGGAGGATACAGGGCGATATGGATACCGACAGCGGCGACCATCCCGGGAACTTGCCGGGCTGCCATCTGTTTTTTGCGGCATATCTGCGCCGCCCGACGCGGGGCAGACGTGCTTTTTTGCGCCTTTAGACCAGTGTGGATCACAGAAACAGATGACAGAAAAAGGAGCTATTGATCGTGTCAACGACTACATATATCATTATTATGGCGGTATGCCTGCTGCTGTCCGCCTATTTCTCGGCCACGGAGACGGCGTTCTCCTCGGCCAATGTCACGCGGCTGAAAATGCTGGCGGAAAAAGGCAACAGCCGTGCCGCGCTGGCGTGCCGGCTGCTGGAGCGCTATGACAAGCTGCTGTCCACCATTCTCATCGGCAACAACATCGTGAACATTGCCATGGCATCCCTGGCCACGGCACTGTTCGTCAAAAGCTTCGGCGATGCCGGCGCTACGCTGTCCACCATCGTGGTAACGGTGGTGGTGCTGATCTTCGGCGAGATCTCCCCCAAGAGCATCGCCAAGGACTGCGCCGAGAACTGGGCCATGACGGCCGCGCCGTTTCTGCGGTGCTTGATCTGGCTGCTGATGCCGCTGAACGCGCTGTTTTCCCTGTGGAAAAAGCTGCTGGCCAGGATGTTTCATTTGGATGGGGACAACAAAATGTCCCCGGAGGAGCTGCTGATGCTGGTGAACGAGGTGCAGCAGGAGGGCAGCATCGACAAGGACGAGGGCGACCTGCTGAAGAACGCCATCGGCTTTTCCGAGCAGGAGGCGCAGGACATCCTCATCCATCGGGTGGACCTGGCGGCACTGCCGGTGGACGCCACCAAAGAAGAGGTGGCGGATCTGTTCACCCAGACGAAGTATTCCCGGTTGCTGATCTATCGGGAGGACATCGACCATATTATCGGCACCATACACCAGAAGGACTTTTATGTGGGCTGCGGCGTAACGGACAAGCCGCTGGAGGAGATACTCTCCCCGGTCATGTTCGTGCTGGAAAACGAGCCAATCAGCCTGCTGCTGAAAAAATTGCAGCTGGCCAAGACCCAGGTGGCCGTGGTGGTGGACGAGTACGGCGGCACCTGCGGCATTGTGACCATGGAGGACATTCTGGAGGAGCTGGTGGGCGAGATCTGGGACGAGCACGACGAGGAGGAGGTCTTTATCCGCAAGGTGGACAAGGACACCTATCTGGTGGACGCGGCCATGGACTTTGACGATTTTGCCGAGTTCTTCCATCTGAACGAGGAGACGGAGATGACATCCGTCAGCGGCTGGGTGATGGAGCAGTGCGACCGGGTGCCGGAAGTAGGCGACCGGTTCAGCTGCCAGGATCTGGACGTGCTGGTGACGCGGGTGGACAACCACCGCACTTGCGAGATCAAGGTGGTCCGGCGGGAAGCGTCCGGCGGCGAGATCACCGACGAGACATAAGCAGAAGCACCCGGAGGCATAAGCCTCCGGGTGCTTATTTTTTCCTGTGAGGAACCTCCCCTAAGGTGAGTCCAGTACTACCATACCACCATCCGCCCGCCAATGCAAGAAGAACTTTCGCTTCTGCAACAATTTCTCCCTAATTCTATATATTATATGATAATTCCGATGAAATATCTGCGTTTTGCACCGTTGACAGCGGAGGTATGGGGGTGTACCATCGGAGCATATTTTTTACAGGGGAGATGGCGGGATGAAGTATATTTTTGTGACCGGCGGCGTGGTGTCCGGGCTGGGAAAGGGCATCTGCGCGGCATCGCTGGGCCGGCTGCTGAAGCAGTGCGGTCTGCGGGTGCGAAACCAGAAGTTCGATCCGTACCTGAATGTAGACCCGGGGACCATGAGCCCTTACCAGCACGGCGAGGTGTTCGTCACCGACGACGGCGCGGAGACGGATCTGGACCTGGGACACTATGAGCGCTTCGTGGATGAGGCACTGACCGGCGACAGCTCCGTTTCCTCCGGAAAGATCTTCTGGTCGGTGCTGAACCGGGAACGGCAGGGCGGCTATCTGGGCGGCACGGTGCAGATCATCCCCCATGTGACCGACGAGATCAAGCGGCGGTTGTACGCCATGGATGACGGACAGACGGACGTGGTCATCGCGGAGATCGGCGGCACGGTGGGTGACATCGAGAGCCAGCCGTATCTGGAGGCCATCCGTCAGGTGGCGGCGGAGCAGGGACGGGAAAACGTGCTGTATATCCACGTGCCGCTGGTGGTCTCCATCCCCGGCAGCGGCGAGCTGAAGAGCAAGCCCACACAGCACTCCGTGAAGGAGCTGCTGAGCGTGGGAATCCAGCCGGATATCCTGGTGTGCCGCACCGACAGCCCGCTGCCGGAGGACATGCGGAAGAAGATCGCACTGTTCTGCAATGTCAGTGAGGACTGCGTCATCCCCAACCTGACGGCGTCCACCCTGTATGAGGTGCCCCTGCTGCTGGAGCGGGAGGGGCTGTGCCGGGTGGTGTGCCGCAAGCTGGGACTGGGCGTCGGCGAGCCGGATATGCGGCACTGGCAAGAGCTGGTGACGCAGATACACGCAGCGGAGCAGCGTCATGTGACCATCGCGCTGGTGGGCAAATACACGGAGCTGCACGACGCCTATCTCAGCGTAGCGGAGTCGCTGTTCCACGCGGGGACCGCCTGCGGCGCACAGGTGGACATCCGGTGGGTAGACTCACAGCACCTGACGGCGGAAAACCTCACGGAAACGCTCTGCGGGTGCAGCGGCATATTGGTGCCCGGCGGCTTCGGTGACCGGGGCATTGAGGGGATGATCCTGGCGGCGCAGTACGCGCGGGAGAAGGGTATCCCCTATCTGGGCATCTGCCTGGGGATGCAGATTGCGGTCATCGAATTTGCGCGGCACGCAGCCGGGTGGGCGGATGCCCACAGCGCAGAGTTCAGCGCCGTGACGGCACATCCGGTCATCGACCTGATGCCGGACCAGGTGGGCGTGACCGCCAAGGGCGGCACCATGCGGCTGGGCAAGTATCCCTGCGTGCTGGCGGAGGGAACAAAGGCCCGGGAGGCCTATGGCCAGCGGGAGATATGGGAACGCCACCGTCACCGGTATGAGTGCAGCAACGTGTTCCGGCCGGAGCTGGAGGCCGTGGGCCTGCGGGTGGCGGGTACGTCGCCGGATGGCCGTTTGGTGGAGATGGTGGAGATAGCGGACCATCCGTGGTTCGTGGGCTGCCAGTTCCACCCGGAGTTCAAGAGCCGGCCGGACCGGCCCCACCCCCTGTTCCGCGGCTTTGTGGCCGCAGCACTGGCGCAGCAATAAGGAGGCACAAAAAGGCCCGCCCCTACGGGGCGGGCCTTTGCACTCAGCGCATCAGGGCTGCATGGCCGCGGCGGTAGCCGGGTCGAGATAATACTTCCCATCGCCGCCCCGGTAGTAGATATTCTGGATAAACCCGTGGAGGTCATACTCTACCTTGGTGTTGGGCTCCGCCGCTATGGTGTACATCTCCTCCGGGAAGATGTCCTCCCGGCTGTTGATCTCCTCCTCGGTCAGGTCGCCGCCGCTTTCCACAGTGCGGTTCAGGTGGGCGTCGTAGTACACCACGGAGTAGTCCTGCATCCACATGGGGATATAGACCACCTTCGTGCCGGTCTGCCCGTCCTCCTGCGTCTGGGAAATGCCCTCCACCGGCGGCACGTCGCCTTCATCGGCGGGCAGCGTCTGTGCGCCGCAGGCGCTCAGCGTCAGCAGCGCCAGCAGGCACGCGATAACGGTGATTTTTTTCATGGTCTTAGCTCCTTTCGCTCTCATACATGCTCTCTGCCGTGGACACCAGCTCCTGCCGGGACTGACCGCCGATCAGCAGGAACAGGCAGTTGGCTCGCTCGTCCACCCACACCAGCGCCGCAGCGCCCTCCGGGATGGACACCTGATGGAAATGCACGGGGTCGCTTCCCCGATAGAACCACAGGCCGCAGCCGTGCTGCACCTGCGGAGAGGCGTCCTCTGCGGGCAATATGCGGTATAGCTGGGCGGACAGGCCGTGTACGGTCACATTCTCCGTCTCGTAGTCCTCCGGCTCGCCCGCCCCGCCCGTGGGACGCTGTCCCGTCTCCGTGGAGGAGAGGCCGCCGGTGCTGTTGCTTCGCAGCTCCACGCTGATGGGCTCGTCGCCGGTCATGGGCACGGCCTCAAACAGCAGATCGCCCTGTGAGGACGTCCAGCGCATGACCCGGATGCCGTTCTCCCTGCCGGTAAAGTCGCCCGACAGGACATAGCCCAGCGGGGCGGTGGGGGTGTAGTCCTGCACCGTGCCCCCGGCGTCCGCCGGGGTGATGCGGTAGGCTGTCACCAGCTCCGTTATCTGCACGAACCAGCGGCTCACCGCCGCCCGCGCCACTGGACTGGCCGCCAGTATTACCCCGCAGGACAGGCACACCGTCACCAGCGCGGCCGCTGTTCTCTGCCACATTCTCCGGCGGCTCTGCCGCCGCGTGCCCTGTTGTACCACCGGCTCCATCCGCCGGGTGAACTCCGGCGAAGGCGGGGCGCCGGTCTCCGGCAGCTCGGATGCCAGCAGCGCCGCCATCCGCTGCGCGCCCTGCCGCAGCACACGTTCGTATGTGATATCTGTCATACAGTCAATCCTTCCTTTTCCAGCTCCTGCCGCAGCGCGGCCTTAGCCCGCTGCAGAAGCTTCTGGGCCGCGGCAAAGGACAGCTCCAGCAGGGACGCCGTCTCACGGGTGCTGTAGCCGCAGCCGTATCGCAGCAGCAGCGCCTCGCGGCAGCGGGGCGGCAAGCGCCCCATAGCGTCGGCCACCGGGTCGCCGCAAGGCGGTGGCGTGACCAGAACGGTGTTCTCGTCAAAGGGCACGCCGTCACGGCGGGCCTGCTGCCGCAGGATGTCGATGCATTTGCGCTCCACGGTCACCACCAGATAGGCCTCCAGCTGCGTCTCCGGCAGCTTCGCCAGCCGGGAAAAGCGCTCCGCCAGTGCCAGGAACGATTGCTGCACCGCGTCCTCGGCGTCCGCCTGAGCGGACAGCCTCCGCCGCGCCAACGCCAGCATCCGCCCGCAGCAGGCGCGGTATACGTCCTCAAAGAGCCGCCGCTCCTCCGCGCTCTCCAGCGCCGTCATGCACACCGTCAAACGCCCACCTCCCCGCAGCTTGTTGCATTCATCATAACACAGGCGGCCGCCCTGTGTCATCACTATATAAACGCCGCAGCGGAGCAAATGCGGACAGGAAAACCGAAAATTTTTTCAAAAAACGTGTTTCCCTATGGAAAAAGGACGCCGGGGCGTCCTTTTCGGGTAAGACTGTTCATACATATACAGAAGGCGATGCCGGCTACACCATGACGAACATATTATAATGCTTCATCAGGCGGATATCCTCCTTGGATATCTTCAGCTCCTGGACCAGCGCCTTGTCGATGGAAAGCGGTGTTTTGCTGAGAAGGCGCTTGGCGGCGGAGGGCATCAGCGGGCGGCAGGAGATGCCATAGGTCAGCACCCACTTCCGGTCGTCGTCCATGTAGGGTTGGGGAATGCCGATCTGGTATTTGTCCATGGGCATATCGTCATTCTGGAACAGCATGGCGCTGAACGCCTCATAGTGGGTCAGGGTGCCGTGGTAGGTGCTCTCACAGACCCGGTAGTGGGCCAGGTCCTTGATGTTCATGTACATGAGCACCTCGGCCGTGCTGCTCTCCTCCGTGGGGAATATATCGATCACGGTGCACTGGGCGCGGTTGACCCGGCCGTCGAAGAAGTACATATATAATTGGGAGACCTCCCGGAAAAAGGTGGGCACCTCCGCGTTGTACCCCTGGTCAATATCTGGTGTATTGCGGTACAGCAGATCATAGATGCTGACCTTCAGGGCGTTGGCGATGTCGTAAAGTGTGGCAATATCCACGGAGATCTGTCCGTTCTCGTACTTGGAGATGGCCGAACGGGTCTTGTAGATGGCCTGAGCCAGCTCGTCCATCGACATACCCCGGCTTTTGCGGGCGTAGCGGATGCGGCTGCCGACTTCTCTTGTGATATTCTCTCTTGCAGTGTCCATAGGTGATTTCCTCAAAATCAATTCAGGCTCATTTTTTCACTGGTTTTTAACGATTATAGCAAAATACGTCAAATATGTCAACAAACGTTCCGCTCAGGAAACATAATTTGCACAAATTGTTCCGCAGGGGAACAGGCGGCAAATTGCCACCCGGTCCATTTTCCGTTATAATGGCAACTAAGGTAAACCTTACGTACGCAAAACTGTACAAAATCACAATAATACTACGTTGAAATTGGAGAGGTGTACAAAATGAAGGTCAAAGCTGATACGTTGTTTTATGGCGGCAAGATCTACACGATGGAAGCGCCGGGCGTCTGCAAAGAGGCAGTGGTGCTGAAGGACGGCAAATTTGCCTATGTGGGCACAAAGGAAGAGGCGCTGGAGCGCTTTGACTGTGCGAAGTGCATTGATCTGCAGGGCAAGACTGTGCTGCCCGGCATGGGCGACTCCCACCTGCACTTCTTCGCTTTCTGCCAGACTTATACCACGGTGGACCTGGGCGGCGCCACCTCCCGCGCCGAGGCACTGCAGCTGCTGCGTGACCGCGCGGCGGAGACGCCCAAGGGCGAGTGGATCAAGGGCTCCAACTTTGACCAGTCCAAGTGGAAGGACTGCGAGGACCGGCTGCCCACCCGTCTGGACCTGGACGAGGCCAGCACCGATCACCCCATCGTCATCAAGCGCGTGTGCCTGCATACAGCAGTGGCCAACACCATGGCGCTGGAGAAGGCCAACATTACCAACGGCTACGTGTACGGCCCCGGCGGCCTGGTGGAGCTGGATGCCGACGGCAATCCCAACGGCATTTTCCGTGAGCAAGCCTCCAAGATCTACGACAATCTGATCCCCGACCCGTTCCTGGTGCCCGCCACCCGTGAGAAGTGCATGAAGAAGGGTCTGGCGCTGGCCTCCAGCCTGGGCGTGACCATGATGCACACCTACGCCGCGGAGATCTGGCACTATGACGAGGACTTCGCCGACTATGTGGCCCGCAGCGACCGCGGCGAGCTGCCGGTGCGTATGGCCGTGTGCCTGGACTATATGTTCGACCCGGAAAACCTGACACCCGAGCAGCGGAATGATCCCTATCGTGCCGCGCGTATGGGCAGCTTCAAGAGCTTCTCTGATGGCTCCCTGGGCTCCCGTTCCGCCAAGCTGTACACCGACTACGCGGACGATCCCGGCAACACCGGTATTCTGGTCATCAGCCCCGAGGACCTGGCCAAGAGAATGTACAAGGCATACCGCCACGGCTTGCAGCCCGCCACCCACTGCATCGGTGACAAGGCGCTGGAGGTCACTCTGGACGCGGTGGAGTACTGCCTGCAGCAGGGGCTGAAGGACGGCATGACGCCGGAGGAGCAGGCCAAGCGTCTCCCCTTCCGCATCATCCACGCCCAGATGGCCACGCCGGAGCTGATCGAGCGCATGAAGAAGCTGCCTCTCGTACTGGATATCCAGCCCACGTTCCTGATGACCGACCTGCACTGGATTGAGGAGCGCGTAGGCAAGGAACGCGCCGTGCTGAGCTATCCCTGGAAGACGTATCTGGACGCGGGACTGATCATGGCCGGCGGCTCCGACGCACCGGTGGAGAGCTTCAATCCCTGGATCGGCATCTACGCCACCGTGACCCGTCAGGATATGGACGGCTATCCCGTGGGCGGCTATCACCCCAACGAGAAGGTATCCGTGTATGACGCGGTGTGTATGTACAGCAAGAACGTGGCCTACGCCAACGGCGATCAGGACCTGATGGGAACCATCGAGGCTGGCAAGTTCGCCGACATGGTGGTCATCGACCGCGACATCTTCCACATTCCCGAAAACGACATCAAGGACATCCAGGTGCTGAACACCTATATGGCCGGCATCGAGAGATATCACCGCGACTGATACGCGCAGCATAACAAAGGAGCTAAGACATGAAATTAAATTCTTTTGACAAGGTCAAGCAGTTGACGGAAGAGATGGTCGCCATCCCCAGCATCAACAAGGAGCCGGGCGGCGAGAGCGCCGTGGCCCGCTATATACAGGACTTCTATATGTCCCTGCCCTACTTCCAGGCACATCCCGAGCAGGTCAAGTGCTTCCAGACCAAGAACGACTTTGTGGTGCGGCACAGCACGCTGGCCTATGTGAAAGGCACCAAGGGCAATTCCAACCGCACGGTCATCCTCATCGGCCACATCGACACCGTGGGCGTGGACGATTTCGGCACCATCCGCGAGTACGCGTTCCGCTGCGAGGAGCTGCCCGCCAAGCTGCGCGAGACGTTCGTGCTGCCCCAGGAGGTCATTGACGATATCGAGTCCGGCGAGTATCTGTTCGGCCGCGGCGCGCTGGATATGAAGTCCGGTGTGGCAAGCCATATGTACCTGATCCAGTACTTCTCTGAGCATCCCGAGGAGCTGGATGGCAACCTGCTGGCTATCGGCGAGTGCGACGAGGAGGACAACTCCAAGGGCATCATCACCGCCCTGGACCTGTTGGAGGAGCTGAAGGAGAAGGAGCACTTCGAGTACGTGGCGTGCATCAACGCGGACTACTCCACCAACTACGCTCCCGGCGACGAGAACCGCTACATCTACTACGGCAGCATCGGCAAGCTGCTGCCCTGCTTCGCCGTGTTCGGCAAGGAGGCCCATGTGGGCCAGGCCTTCAGCGCGCTGGATCCCAACCTGGTGCTGGCCAACATCACGCGCAAGATGTCCCTGAACACCGACCTGTGTGACATCGCACAGGGTGAGGTCGCCATCCCGCCCATCTCCCTGAAGCAGATGGACACCAAGGGCCCCTACACCGTGCAGACGGCGCTGACGGCCTTCGGTTACTACAACTTCTTCACCCACGGCTGGAGTCCTTCCATCGTGCTGGAAAAGAGCAAGCAGATGGCTGTGGAGGCCTTTGACGAGACGGTGGAGTACCTGAATGCCCAGTACAAGCGCTTCTGCGAGCTGAGCAAGGTGGACTTCCATCAGCTGCCCTGGAAGACCCGTGTCTACACCTGGAACGAGTTCTATAACGAGCTGGCCGCCGTGCACGGCGAGGCCTTCAAGAAAGCCATTCACGAGTTCACCGTGAAGCTGCATGAGGACGATCCTGAGCTGGATCTGCGGCTGTTCGGCCTGCGTGTGGTGCAGGAGGCATGGAAGTGGTCTGAGGACAAGTCCCCCGCCGTGGTGGTGTTCTTCGGCTCCATCTTCAGTGCCCGTATCGAGATGACCGGCCGCACGGCCAAGGAAAAGGCTCTGCTGGACGCGGTGGAGAGCGCCATCGAGGTGGTGCGGCCCGAGGCCCAGCGCCAGATCAAGACCCGTATGTTCTACCCCTACATCTCCGACTCCAGCTTTATGGCCGTGTGCGACGACACCCTGGCTATCCAGGCGCTGGAGACGAACATGCCCCAGTACGGCGTGAAATACACGCACCCGGTGGATAAGATCCGTCAGATCGACGTCCCCGTTGTCAATATCGGTACCTTCGGCCGCGACGGACATATGCTCACCGAGCGCGTGGATATGCGGCAGACGTTCCAAAATGTTCCCAACATCACCTATGAAGCGGTGAAGCGTCTGCTGAGCTGAGCTATCCCTCCCTACGCTGAGAGACCCTGTCAAAACGCACAAAACGCACCAAGCACAAAACGCAAAACGCACAAACGCAATCGCAGAGAAAATCACCTATTGTTTCGCGTGAAAGGAGAAAAGTATGGTTATACTGCAAGCTATTCAAGATTTTGGTAACTGGTTCTGGGGCATTCCCATTTTGATCCTCATCGGCGGCGGCGGTCTGTTCCTGACCATCTATCTGGGCTTCCCCCAGATCCGCCACTTCGGCTACGCCATGAGCCAGACCTTCGGCAAGATGTTCGCCAAGAAGGAAGAGGGCAAGGTCCGTCCCATCTCCGCCGCATTCGCGGCCCTGGCCTGCGCCGTCGGCGCTTCCAACATCGTCGGCGTGCCCGTGGCTATCGCCCTGGGCGGCCCCGGCGCTGTGTTCTGGATCTGGATCCTGGCTATCTTCGGCATGTGCACCAAGTACTGCGAGGTCGCGATGGGCATCAAGTACCGTCGTAAGAACGACGTGGGCGAGTGGGTCGGTGGCCCCGCCTACTACCTGCGCGGTCTGGGCAAGAAGATCGGCGTCGTGTTCGGCGTCGGCTACGCCTTCTTCTTCATGATCGAGCTGGTCCCCTCCCTGGCCTCTCAGGGCGTTTCCGCTGCTGAGCAGTTCAACGTCTTCGGCGCAAACCAGACCGTCACCGGCGTCATCATTGCCGTTTTGGTGGGCGTTATCCTGGCCGGCGGCTTCAAGCGCGTGTCCAGCGTCACCGACATCCTGGTGCCCGTGATGGCCTGCCTGTACGTGCTGGGCGCTCTGGTCATCATCTTCGCCCATGTGGGCGAGCTCCCCGCTATTTTTGGCATGATCTTCCAGGATGCCTTCACCGGCCGCGCCGCTGTGGGCGGCTTCGCCGGCGCCACCGTCATGGCTGCTATCCGTTGGGGCGCTGCCCGCGGCGTGTACTCCAATGAGGCGGGCGTGGGCTCCACCATCGCCGGTCACTGCACCGCCGATACGGATCACCCCATCCGTCAGGCCCAGTTCGGTATCTTCGAAGTCTTCATGGATACCATCGTTATCTGCACCATCACCGCCCTGGCTGTTCTGGCCTCCGGCGTGTGGACCCAGGAGGGTCTGAGCTCCGGCCAGCTGGCCCTGGCTGCTTTCCAGTCCGTGTTCGGTAACTTCGGCGCCATTTTCGTCGCCATTACGGTGTTCATGTTCGTGTTCTCCACGATCATTTCCGCCGGCTTCTTCGGCCAGATCCAGGCTGAGATCCTGTTCGGCCGTAAGTTCTCCAAGATCTGGGTATTTATGTATCCCCTGTTCATCGGCATTGCCTGCGCGTTCTCCAACGTGACCACCATGTACATGATCACCGACGGCTTCATGGCTATTATCGTCATCCTGAACATGATCGGCCTGCTGCTGATGTGCAAGCAGGTGAAGGACCTGCAGAAGGAGTACTACAACACTCCCGGTATGTACTACCTGGCTGACAAGGCCGCCAAGGAAGCCAAGAAGGCTGCCAAGTAACGGCTGACACAGCATAACACAGCGATAACGTAATTCCCCTGTACTGACATTCCCCGCGTTTTGTGCGTTTACCCCCCCTGGACCTCTCAGCGAAGGGTGCTGGTCCCCTCCAGCGCCGGGGCCCGGTCCGGCCATGTGCCGGGCCGGGCTTCCGGCATTTCAGGGGGCCTGTCCCACCCCACGATAAAAGGGAACGACCGCCGAATGGGCGGTCGTTCCCTTTTGTGCGGCGGGTGCTTGTTTAACCAAAGGTGCCTTTTTATACACATCACTATCCGGCGGATCGCACCGTTATTCCTCTGCGGGCAGCGTCACGGTAAATGTGGAGCCATTTCCAGGGCGGGAGAACACCGTCACCCTCCCGCCGCACAGCGTTACCACCCGGCGGACAATGGAGAGGCCCAGGCCGTTGCCCCGGTCATCCGGGTATGGTGCAGCCCGGTAGAACCTGTCGAAAATGTGCCGCTGTGTCTCCTCGTCCATACCGATACCAGTATCGGAGACAGACACGGTGACCTCTCCCTCACCCCGCCGCAGCACCACGGTGATCTGCCCGCCGGCGGGCGTGAACCGGATAGCGTTGGAGAGCAGGTTAGACCAGATGTGCTCCACCAGCTCCTCATTGCCGTAATAGTCCACCGGATCCAGGTCTCCCTCCACGGTCAGGCTCTTTTTCAGCCACTCCCTCTCCTGCTGGCGCACACACCGGCGGAGCTGTTCATCCAGGCTGTACAGCGTCTTGTCGGACACGATCTCGGTGTTTTCGTACCGGGCCAGCTCCAGAACGTGGGTGCTCATGGCAGCCAGTCGTTCGGACTGCTGCACCACGGTGTCTGTATAGGTCCGCCGCTGCTCCGGTGTCAGGTCGTCGTTTTGCAGCAGCTTGGCAAATCCCCGGATGGAGATAAGCGGCGTTTTGAACTCGTGGGAAAAGGTATTCACAAAGTCCATTCGCAGCAGCGCCACGCTGGACAGTTCCTCCGCCATTTTATTAAAGCTGCGGATATATTCCGCCACCTCGCCCCGGGCGCCCCGCATATCCACCCGCACGGTATAATCGCCCTCCGCCACCGACTGCGTGGCCTGCATCAACCGTGACAGCGGCGCCAGATACCCACGGAAAATGAATATGGCCAGCAGTACGCCCAGGATGGCGCTGACCGAAAGGATGAGGATGGGCCACAGCAGCGTATACTGCAAGCCGATTTCCACTTTGATCCGGCGCAGTTCCAAGCGCTTTGTGACAAGCACCGCGACAATGCGACCATGCTGCAGCTCTTTGCGGAATACAGTGAGAAGCACCGCGACTGGAACTTGACGGCGGATCGTCCTATCGGCGCACAGGCACGCAAGGACGCCTTTGACCGGTTCTGCCGGGATGCAAGCAGCGCAGCCCGTGATCCGAACAGCCTGCACGCTGCACTGTGGCTCTCCGGCAACGGAACAAATGAGAGCGTTTATATCGACTACTAACCTTCAAAATAGCCGGGACTGCACGGAATTGTGCAGCCCCGGTTTCTTTGCGATGAAACGCACTTGATTTCTGCCGGTCTCCGTGTTATTCTGCCGATAGCCCTTTTATGGGCTGGGCGCTGCACGAACGGCAGGCGGTTAGCTACACCACCCGAAAGGGGGTGCTGCTCATGCGTATCACATTACATATCGGACGGTTTACCGTGACGATCATTGTGAAAAGCAGAAACCGCCACTCGGCAAAGTGACGGTTTCAAGGCTTCGCTTTGAAATTCTGACTAATCCGGGCTAACCGCTTGTCGCAGCGCCCTTTTTCTATGCCCATTATAGGCGGCTTTTCCGGCCTTGTCAAGTCTCGGATATATCCGGGGCTTTTTCTTTTGGCCGCATGGCCGACGTGAGCTTGTCGCGCTGCGCCTGCGTCTCTACTGCACGGCCAACAAATGCGGAAACTGTTTCTCCGGCGTTCTGCGCGGCCTCCTGTGCCGTTTTAAGCGTTCCGGGTGTAAGGATAACCTCTGAGCCTTGCGTCGCTCCTGCGGGTTCCTGTGGGATTTCTCCTATAGCTTCACCAATGGCGCGGTTGATAAAGCCGTTCACGCTTTCACCGGTCTGTGCTGCAAATGTTTGGATTTCACCTTTCCGGCCCTTGGGCATCCGCACAAGAACTTTGTCGTAAGCCTTGTCCTCATATCGCTTGATACTTTCATAGCTATTTTTCCCACCCAATGCCTTCACCTCCGTGCATCAGATTATATATTAAAATACATTAGATATCTATATGCAAAATCGCTAAATAACTATAGATATCTTTATGCATTTTACCACCTTGCATATAGATATCTGCATGCTATAATAAGACCATAGCAAGGGGCACGGAGCCCCCACCAACCACCACAGGGAGGCCGGTACGGTCATTGTGCCGCCTCCCACACAGAAACGCAAGGAGGAAAAGAAAAATGAAAAGCGAGGAGGGTTTAAGCAATGGCTGAAAAGAGTTTGATCGAACTACTCTCCGATATGGAAGAGATCCAATTCCTGATGCACTGCGCCATTGAATCCGTGCGGCAAAGCTGGGTAGCATTGACGCAAGGCGTGGATATGCCTACCGAGGCAGATTATGATGCGCTGTGGGGCACTTATCACCGCCTGTCGCAGTTAGACGCGGCATTCCTTCAAAACAAGGAAGACCTTTTGAAATCGCTCGGACAGCTCTCTAAGGACGCTGAAAGGGAGGCGTCCGCATGAAGCCCCTATACTGCGCCTGCTGCGATACGCCGCTGATGAGCGCGGCCACGGCGTTCGTCTGCCCGACCTGCGGGGCTGTGTACCGTCAGCATGGGACACGCTTCGCCTTTGCCGCCGAGCGCGAATGTAAGATCCTCTATCAAGATGGCGCAAGCGAATGAGCGCAAAGAGCAACGCCGGGAGATTTCCCGGCGTTCTTTTTATGCCCCGTTGCGGTTTTTGTTGCGGTTTTCGTCTTTCAAACAAATTGGTTCGAAAAAAGGAAAAACCTCGAAACCGTAGCGATTTCAAGGTTTTTCTTTGGAGCTGCTGGGCGGATTCGAACCGCCGACCTCATCCTTACCAAGTGATAAAATGCCCTCCAGCCGTTGCGACATAAGGGTTTGCGGGCGTTTTTACCGCAAAAAGGATGAGGTCGAAAACGCTTTGCTCCATGTGCTCCGTCCGTTCGTTTTCCCGTGTGGGTCACGGTGTGGGTCAGCACCGCAGGCAGCGCCGGTGTGGGTCAACTTTCTCTGGCAGTGGAATGGTCACATTTTGCGCTGCTGGAAACAATGAAAGGGTATCAAAACGAAGAAATAGAGCCACTGGGCGGAGCGCAATGCTCCCGCCAGGTGGCTCTGCAGGTTTTCGGTATGGGTCAAAATGTGGGTCAAAGCGTTTTCAGCGCATCAAGAAACGGCGGCAGAACATCGTAGATGATCGCACATATGACAGTCCAGTTGGTATCCTCGTAATGATGCACCAACCTGTGCCGCAAGCCCGCAATTTTCACCCACGGAATATCGGGATGCTGCGACTTAAAGTCCTCCGTCAAGTTAGCGGCGTGCTCGCCGATGTTATAAAGGGGCGTTGTGACAGTCCATTGAATGGTTTCCTCCGCGAAGATTCTGTCCGGAGTGATACCTTCTTCCGACACATAGCGCAGGAGCTTTTCCACAGTCTCCCGCATTTTCGCAATTCTCTGCTGGTCGCTGTACTTCATGCGATCTGCACCCCCTCCGCCATCACGGTGTCATAAAAAGCGGAGCCGGCGTTAAGCTCCCGCAGCTCGTACACGTCCACGGGCTTTCCTAAGGTGCGATGCAGCTCCTCTGCGATACAGAAAACATCGGTAGGGTCGAATTTGATCCCGCCAATCACAATGAGGTCAATATCGGAAGAGGCATCCGCTTCCTGCCGCGCATAAGAGCCGAACAAAATTGCACGCTCGGCATGGTATTTTTTCAGCAGCCGCCGCACGGCGGTAAAAACTTCGTCCTGTGTATAGACCCTGTCAGACATTTGCTTCGCACCTCCCTCGTTAAACATTTCTTATTATGCAGTATACCACAGATACGAGCATTTCACAAGTATTTACGATACTCACATTTTGCGCCGATATATCTCCGTGCTCGTATTCCCAACATAGAACTCCGCCATGTCGTCCAGCCGGAGACAGGCTAGACGGCGGTGTGTTGTCTTCTGATGACCGCAGCCGCAATCAATATCAAGGATGCCGTCACCATGCCATATACGGAACGGCTGGTCACTGACACCAGTCAGGAAGTTGACCGGCGTGTGGCCGACGATGCAGATAGTGCCAGGGTAAGGACTTCTATCTTCTGGCTTGATGCGTACCCAGGTGCGCGTATCACGGTCGGCACCGGGGCAGCCGTGAACGAGGTGGAACTTCTGCCCACCGACGGTAATGTCCAGATGATCCGGCAGTCCAGCCAAGAAGCGCAGAATCATGTTGCGCTCGTGAGGTGTCCGATGGTAGAGCAGCTCCCGATAGGTGGATGAGCCGCCGTTTTGCCGCCAAAGCTCACGAGTACCGAACTCATTATGTGGTCCGAGAGTGGCGAGGCACATCTGCTCGTGATTGCCCAGCAGCATGGTCATGTTGGACGTATCCATGATCAACCGCAGGATGTCTACACCCATAGCGCATCGGTCGATGGCGTCACCGATGACATACAGGTGGTCATTTTCGGAAAATTGGATCAGCGTCAGCAGTCGCTCAAACTTATCCAATTCGCCGTGAATGTCCGATACGCAGTAGATCATGCTGTCATCTCCTGTAAATCGTGTTGCTGATAAGTATACTCGATACGGCGGCGATTACAAGTAGGTTCGTGGCTCAAAAGCGGTGACGCAGTAAGCAAAGAATAGGATGGGGAGTAATATGAAGATACTACCCCACTAAAGGACCGATGAAAACTATAATAGCTTGCCCGTTATGGGAAGCCGTGTTATTATTAAATCGAGCTATTTGTGGCGGCAAAATTTCTGTAGTGTAATCGCAGGAACTAATGACTTGCCGCAGAGATAGTTGGTTTTCAGGGAGAATTGCAGGCATAAATGCGATACACGTTGGGGGGGAATTATTATGAGAAAGTCGTTGATTAGATGGGTGTTATTGGCGGTGATAGTGCTTGGGATTATTATTGGCGGGCCTATTATAATAAACGAGTTCTATAGAAATAATAGCGGGTATATGACGATATGGGGAGCCGCTGATGTGCTCACCTATTATGGCGCAATTATTGCGGCTTCCGGTGCCGCAATCGGCGTATACTGCTCCATAAGATATTCTCATAAGCAGTATAGAGAAGATAAACGTCGTGATGTTTTGCCGTATTTCGCAATCAACATTCTTGGGAGAAAGTGCGTAAGCCCATTCGACTTAGGTTGGTATGGTGAAGATGATGTTAGGGAAGAAGACAAGGCAAAAGAGGCATTGACTTATAGAGAGTTCATGTATGACGAGTGCTTCTTCATTTTTTCGGACGATAAAATAGAGTGCATTAGAAAGCTTTCGGAGGAACAAGAGGCGGCGCGTACGATAGGTGTGACGATGGAAGACCACGGAGAATTTGGAACCAATTTGAGGAACGACAGACATTATATTCCAATGAAAATAACAAACGTGGGAAAAGGCTGCGCAATTAATACAAAAATTACTATTAAGTCAACGATCAAAAGGGCGGTTGCATCTTCAATACCGATTTCAATTCCTGTTGGAGGGGAAGTATATACCGGGTTGCTTTTTTACGTTCATGAAAAGCTTTCTGGTAAATATGATTATGGCATACAATACCGTGATATTTACGGCAATCAATATGAGCATCACAAGCCCATCACAATAACGGTTGATGGGAAGAATTGTGGAATTCAGATTGCAGAAGACACTACGCATGCATTGACAAAAGAAGTGGCCCTCAATGCCGACAGTTGAAAGAATTGGCAGAGAGGTGGACTTTGACGACGCTGGTGAAGATTATGGAATCTTGGTCGACAAGAGAGACACCGCAAAAGTTTGAACGTATTCGCTGTTATGGACGGGTCACAACGGAACAAAAGAGGATCGCCCTCGACGGAGGGCGATCCTCTTTTGCATCTACAGGATATCCTGTTGGGTGTTCTTTTTCTGTCTGGTGCCGGATGCGGTGTAACGCTCATCCTCGGAGTAGCGGTCAATGGCCTCCAGGCGCTGCGCTGTGTCCGGAGTCCGTTCCGCGATCAAAGTCAGCAGATATTCGCAAACGGCGGAGATCCCTACCATGGAGTTGAAATAGCTGGTACCGTCTGTGCGGACAAGCAGAATGTGATCCGCGTATTTCGTGACCGGAGACGGTGCCGTATTGGTGACCAGACACAGCCGCATACCGGCGGCCTTTGCGGCCTCGCAGATATGGACGTCGGTCTTGTAGAAGCGGGAGATACACAGATAGACCAGCACGTCCTGACTGCCGGCGCCATAGAGCGCTGGGTAAACATCATTGGTGTGCTGGAGAAAGATCACATTGTCCTTTACATAGCGGAGTCCCCGCGCAAAATGCTCTGCTGCGGAGCGTGCGGCGCGGTTTCCGAAGATGTAGATATTCCGGCTGGCAGTCAGTGAGGCGGCAATGTGCGCATAGGTGTCACCGGAAGTTGCGGACAGAGAACGCTCTACGTTTTCCAGAGAGACGCGGAGGAAATCCTGAAAGGCGTTTTCACCGTGTGCCGTTCCGCTGCGCAGCCGCGAGCCAAGATCCAGAGAGCTGTGGCCCGTGTTGGCGCCTGCCTGCTCCGCCAGATACGCATACAGCGCTGCCTTAAAATCATTATATCCCTCAAACCCGATGGCGCGCGTAAAGCGAAGTACGGATGCATCGCTGACGCCGGCCTCTTTCGAGATATCCATCAAAGAACGCTGGCAGATGGTATACTGATTCTCCATCATATACCGGGCAATCCGCTCCTGTCCCTTCGTCAGCGGGATACCTTTGATTCGATCAATAAAGAAATTGTCCATGACTTCCCCCATGTAGCTGGTTTTCTTGTATTCTACCACACAGAAGGGGGGTTGTAAACACTTCTTTTGAAACTTTATGAATTGGCATTTTAGAAGTAAATACAACAAAATGCACAAATTTGAAGTGCCGCTTTCTATGGAATACACTATTGACTTATGGCCTGTTATCTGCTAATTTAACATTAGCGAACACAACATCAACATTATAAAAAAGCAGTAAACACAACACGGAGGTAGAAATGGTCGTATACTTAAGTGAATATATCTATCCCAAGGCGGCTGAACTGCTGCGACAGCAGGCCACCGTCGTGGATACCTTTGACAACATCGAGGAGATCGATGCCATCATTGTCCGCGGCGCATCCGTGACGGCGGAGATGATGGACCGGGCGAAAAAGCTGAAGGTCATCGCCAAGCACGGCATCGGCTGTAATTCCATCGACGTGGAGGCCGCTAAACAGCGCGGCATTCAGGTGATCTACACCCCCACCGCCAACGCCGATTCCGTGGCTGAGCTGACGGTGGCACTGTTCCTTCTCCTCCAGCGCCGCCTGTATGAGGCAAACGAAGGCTGCCGTGCCGGACGCTTTACCAGCATCGCGCCCCGGGATTTTCTTGGCACGGAAATTCTCGGCAAGACCTTCGGCCAGATCGGCATGGGCAATATCGCCCAGCGTATCGCCCATATCATGCACAACGGCTTCGGCGTGAAGGTACTGGGCTATGATCCGTTTATCGATGCAGAGGAAGCTGCCCGCCGCGGCTTTGAAAAGGTGGATACCATGGAGGAACTGCTGGAGCGTTCTGACATGGTGAACATCAATGTTCCCCTGGTTCCCAGCACCAAGGGTATGATCTCCCGTGCGATGTTTGATCACTTCAAACCCGGTGCTGTATTTGTCAATGCCGCCCGCGGCGCTGTGATCGACGAGGACGCCCTGTACGATGCGCTGGTGTCCGGCAAGCTGAAGGCTGCCGCCTGCGACACCTTTGTCAACGAGCCGCCCACGGGTGAGAACAAGCTGCTGAGCCTGCCGAACTTCAGCGCCACGCCTCATATCGGCGGCAACACCAATGAGGCGTTGGAAAAGGCCGGTATGGAAGTCGTTACCGAAACGCTGCGTGTTCTCAACGGAGAAAAACCGATTCATCCTGTTCATCTGTGATATAATACGACATAAAGGAGTGTGACTACATGGGCCAGATCCAGATCAACGGCGGACGGCGCTGGGCAGAAGACCGCTTTGCTCCCAATACCTTCCTGACATACGAACTGCCCGACGAGCCGACAGATATTTGCCTGCAGCTGGGGGAGGAGGATCTTATTCTCCCGGGACTGCTGGATATGCATACACATCTGTGGGCACCGCCCGCCGTTTCCTCCTTTGGCATTGCGGAGGAGAAGTACTACGCCACGGGATTTGTCGGGGCGCTGGACGCCGGAACCTACGGCGTAGACGGCTGGAAAGCCGCCGACCGCTTCTGGCGGAACGCCGGTCATATGCACATCAAGTCGTTCCTGTCCGTCCTGCCGGAGGGCCTGACCATCTTCCCACCCAAAACACCCACCATGCCGGAGGCCATCGATGTCGACCGGTATGTGCAGATGATCCGCGGCAACAAGGGACGTGCCCTGGGTGTAAAGGTGCAGCTGGGCTGGCTCCCGTACAAGAGCGTGACCACGGATACCCAGCTGCTGGATATCTGTCGTGCTATCGCCGACGGTTCGGACAGCCACATGATGGTGCATATTTCCGGCCAGTGCATGGATCCCCGGGCTTCCATGAATGCTATGCAGACCGGCGACATCATCACCCATCCCTACTCCGGATTTGCCCATACGATCCTAGACGAGCGCGGAAGGGTCTATCGGGAAGTCTTTGAGGCGCAGGAGCGCGGTGTTCTGTTTGACGTAGGCTACGCCGGCAAGCATTTCTCCTGGAAGGTGTTCAAGGCCGCGTGGGAGCAGGGCGTGGGCTTCGATACGCTGGGCTCAGATATGGGCACCATGACATATCGCACGGAAAACAGCATCGTGATCGACCAGTTCCACATCCTGTCCGCACTGCTCAACTGCGGCGTCGATGAAAACACGGTGTTTCGTGCGCTGACGGTGAACCCCGCGAAGTATCTGGAGTATACGCCTGATATGGCAAAGCACTGCGTTGTTCTGAAAAAGCACGCGGTGGATACAGTCGCGATCGACGGTCAGGGCGACAGCATCCCCATGCACTTCGCCTATGCACCGGCTGCCGTGATCCATGAGGGGAAGCTTCTGCATATCTGATGGCAGAAAAAATCATACGACACAAATAACAAAAAGGAGAGACAACATGAAGACGATGAAAAAGCTGCTGGCCGCTGTGCTGGCAACGGTCATGCTGCTGGGCGTGACCGCCTGCGGAAACAAGAACGATACACCTGCCGCCGACGGCGACAACACCGGTACCACGAGTACCACTGTCCTGAAAATGGGCCATGTGTACAGTGAAACGTATCCCATGCACCTGGCGATGCTGGCCATGGCTGATGAGGTCTACGAAAAGACGGAGGGTCGCTACAAGATCGAGATCTATGCCAACTCCTCCCTTGGCAACGAGAGCGACCTGAACGAGGGCGTCAATATCGGCACCGTGGATATGGCCTTCACGGCTACCACGCCGCTGGCCAACATCGTGCCGGATCTGGCCTGCCTCGATCTGCCCTATCTCATTCAGGACTCCGCCCATGCGGATGCGGTGTTCTTTGATAAGAGCAGCCCCATCCGTGCGTCCCTCATCAACTCCATCGACAGCGCCGGTTTCAAGACGCTGGCTCTGGTGGAGAACGGCTTCCGTCAGCTGTACACCAATAAAAAGGTAGCCTCCACGGCAGACCTGAAGGGCCTGAAGATTCGCGTGATGGAGAACCCCCTGCATCTGGAGCTCTGGAATGCGCTGGGCGCTTCTCCCACGGCGATGGCCGCCTCTGAGGCGATGACCGGCCTGCAGCAGGGCACCATCGACGCTGTCGAGATGTTCCACACTGCATATGCCACCAGCGGCTTTGCCGAGCTGTGCAAGTACTATGTCAACACCAACCACATCTACACCTGCGGCGCGCTGCTGCTGTCCGCAAAGGTGTGGAACGGTATGTCCGAGGCGGATCAGAAGGTGTTCACCGATGCAGCTGCGACCATGGCAGCCACCACGAACAGCCAGCTCCGTGATATGGATGAGAGCAGCCGCGAGAAGATTGTCAACGAGCTGGTAGAGGAGGCCTTTGACCTTGATAAGACCGAGCTGCGCGCCATGGTCCAGCCCGTCTATGATGCACACCCCGAGTACAGTGACTTCGTTGCGCAGGTCGACGCGCTGGCCAAGTAAAAATATCTTCTTTTCGGCGGGGGACGGATCCTGCGTCCCCCGCCGCATTCTATGCGAAAGAGAGGCGAATAGACGTGTCAAAGGTCTGGAAGACCATTCAAAAGGTGACATATGCGATCTCCGGTTTTTCCATGTTCGCGGTGATCATTCTGATTTTCATCAATTCCCTTTGTCGTTATATCTTCAAGTACAGCATTCCGTGGTGTGAGGAAATGACGCGCTTCATGTTCATCGCTACAATCTTTTTTACGCTGAATATCATGGTGGCCAATAAGGCTGCTCTGCGTGTTGATATTCTGGACAACCTCCTGCACGGCACCGCCAAGTTCATTCTGGAACGCATCATCGCCCTGTTGACACTGGCGGCACTGGCGGTCTTCACGCTCAGTGGTATCTCTCTGGTGCAGGCGGGCAGCCTGTCTGTCAGCCCCAGCCTGCGGATCCCCATGTACTATGTCTACGCACTGCTGCCTTTGGGATATTTTCTGGCACTGATTGAAACGATTCGGCAGGAAGTCCTGGCGATCAAGGAGTTCTGCACGAAACGGAAGGAGGAGAACGCATGAGTACGCCTGTCGTATTGTTTGTCAGCCTGCTGCTGTTCATGATTGTCGGCGTTCCGGTGGCGTGGTCGCTGTCACTGTCCTGCATTGCCGCTCTGCTGACGATGGACGGAATGCCGCTGGTACTGTTGACACAGCGCGTATAGCGATAGGTAATCCTTTGGGCGGGATATGCAGCCGCAGGCTGCATATCCGTTCCTCCGGATTTTCCCCCGCTCCAAACCGTGCGTGACAGTTTCCCATCACACGGCTTTCCATCGTCAGCACTTTTTATGACAATCTATACATCAAACAGATTTGCCCTTTAGAAAACGAGTTCCTGCATTTCTGCCATCACACGAAGTTTATTGAGCTTTGCCAACTGCTTTTTATCCAGGTTTAGCACTTTCAGATATTTTCGGATGGTGCGCTCATTACTGGAATGAATGAGAATGTGAACCACAGCGGAGACAATAATCAGGTTTTGGTAGCTGTCATTGCCCCCAAGCACCAATGGCTTTTTGTGGTGACAGTCCACTTGCTTTGCTTCCAGTTCCACACCGGAGACGGCACATTTTCCTTTCTGTGCAACATAGAGCGCAATGCGGTTATCGTTGTATTCCACACTTTGCTTACCGCATGGATTGTTCATCAGATGATAGAGTACTGCCATATTGATACCAG
>ERZ1026997.87-NODE-87-length-51679-cov-13.424202_pt1 | contig 51679 bp, 44 predicted proteins | sample MGYA00519289_ERZ1026997 | MGnify/ENA primary metagenome ERZ1026997 (study PRJEB26926, sample SAMN06164455) | human gut metagenome | biome: ENVO:00009003; feature: ENVO:2100002; material: ENVO:00002003 | host: Homo sapiens | place: USA | collected 2012 ... | reverse complement strand
GGCTGACGGGGTGCAGGGGGAGAAAAAAGGAAGCACCCGGGCGGGCGCTTCCTCTGTATGTTATTCGATGGCGATGATGTAGTAGTACACCGGCTGGCCGCCGGGAAGGGCGGCGACCTCGGCGTCGGGGCAGATCGTCTCGAACACCTTGGCGGCGCGGGCGGCATCATCCTCGGTGACACCCTGGCCGGAGTAGACGGTGACGAACTCGGCGTTCTTATCGGCGGCTACGTGAGCCAGCTTATCCAGCAGTACATCCAGGCTGCGGTCGGTGCCCAGGAGCTTGCCGTCGCACAGGGCCAGGTAGTCCCCTTCGTTGATGGCGAAGCCGTCGAAGTCGGAGTTGCGGGCGGCGTAGGTGATCTGGGCGGTGGTGACGTTGGCGGCGGCCTCGGTCATGGCGGCCAGGATGGCCTGGGGGTCGTCGTTGTCCGGGTCCACGGCCATCATGGCGGAGATGCCCTGGGGCACGGTGGCGGTGGGCACCACGATGACCTGCTTTTCCGTCAGGCCCACGCACTGCTGGGCGGCCATGATGATGTTCTTGTTGTTGGGCAGGATGAACACGATCTCGCTGGGGGTGCGGTTGACCTCCTGCAGGATGGCCTCGGTGGAGGGGTTCATGGTCTGCCCGCCGGAGACGATGCGGTCCACGGTCAGGTCGCGGAACACGGCCTCGAGGCCCTCGCCGGCGCAGACGGCCAGGAAGCCGTAGCGCTTTTCCGGCGCGGCCACAGCGGTCTCACCGCGCTCCAGCTCGGCCTCGACGGCGTCCAGATCGTCGGTGGACTGGGCCTTCTTGCCGGCGGCCAGGTCGGCGGCCTGGGTACGCATATTCTCGATCTTGGCCAGCTCCAGCGTGCCGTATTTCTGGGCCTCGTTCAGGGCGTCGCCGGGGGTGTCGGTGTGGACGTGGACCTTGAAGGCCTCGTCATCCTCGCCGATGACCAGGCTGTCGCCGATGCTGTTCAGATAGGCACGCAGGCCGTCCAGGGGCTTGTCGGAGGTCTTGCGGACGATGAACACGGTGTCGAAGGCGAAGGTGATATCCTCGTCGCCGATGGCGGCGAAGTCCGCCTTCTCCTCGGCGGTATCGGCGACCTCGGGGACGGGCTCGCCCCGCAGGGCGCGGAGCATACCCTCCAGAATGATGAGGTAGCCCTTGCCGCCGGCGTCCACCACGCCGGCCTTTTTCAGCACGGGGTTCATCTCGATGGTCTCCGCCAGGGTGGTATAGCCGGTCTTGATGGCCTCGTCCAGTACGAACTCGGCGTCGTTCTTCTCGCCGGCGGCCTCCAGCGCACGCTGGGCGGCCAGGCGGGAGACGGTGAGGACCGTGCCCTCGGCGGGCTTCATCACCGCGCCGTAGGCAGTGGAAACGCCCTCCTGCATGGCCTCGGCCAGCAGGGCGCCGTCGGCGGTGTCATGGCCCTTGAGGACCTTGCTCATGCCGCGGAACAGCAGGGACAAAATGACGCCGGAGTTGCCCCGGGCACCCCGGAGCAGGCCGGAGCCCGTCAGCTTGGCGGCCTCGTCCACGGTGGCGGGCTCGGCTTTGCGGAGCTCGTTCACCGCCGTCTGGATGGTCAGAGACATATTGGTGCCGGTGTCGCCGTCGGGCACCGGAAATACGTTCAGGTCGTTGATGGCCTGTTTCTGCGCGGTGATGCAGGCGGCGCCGAAGGCGACCATCTGCTTGAAGGCGCCGCCGCTGATCTTTTCTGTCATGTCTGTTCTCCTTCCGGGCGCGTCACACGGTGACGGAATCCACGCAGACATTCACCGCTTTGACGGTGACGCCGGTGTTGAGGTTGACCACATACTTGACCTCGCCCATAATGGATCGGCAGACTGTGGCGATGTTGACGCCGTTTTCCACGACGATGTGCAGCTCGATGGACACGGTGCCGTCATCATTGTATGTGACCTTGACGCCCTTGCTCATGGCCTCGGGCCGCAGGAGATGCACCAGCCCGTCAGTCATGCTGCGCTGGGCCATGCCCTTGACGCCGAAGCAGTTGGTGGCGGCCGCGCCGGTGATGGTGGTGAACACGGCGTCGCTGATGGTGATCTCGCCGTTTTCGGTGGGGACTTTTATCATAGCGGACTTCCTTTCTGCGGAAATGGCATAATAACACACGATAATATGGAGTATTATATACTACTTTCTCCGGGATTACAATAGAGATTTTACCGGGGCGGCATATGGGCAGGTTTCCCGCGCGGCTTTGAAGGCGCGGCGAAGAAAGGGAGCGCCCCGCGGGGCGCTCCCTTGTGCATTACTGCTTGTAGGGCACGTGCCAGATGGTATCGGCGTACTGGGAGATGGCCCGGTCGGCGGCGAAGACGCCGCTGCGGGCGATGTTGGTGAGGCTCATGCGGTTCCACGTCTCCCGGTCGCGGTAGGTGTGGCGCATCCGGGATTCGGCCTCGCAATAGGCGGCGAAGTCGGCCAGGACCATGTACTGGTCCGCCTGACCGTCCACACCGGTGACAAGCCGCTGGAACAGGTCCTCGTAGGTAACGCCGTCCCGGAAGCCAACCTTCAGCTGGTCCAGCACGCGGCGCAGCACCGGGTCGCGCTGATAGAGCAGGTTGGGGTCGTAGGTGTGGCGCAGGTGCTCCACCTCATCGGCATGGAGGCCGAAGAGGAACATATTGTCGTCGCCCAGCAGGTCGTGCATTTCCACGTTGGCACCGTCCAGGGTGCCGACGGTCAGCGCGCCGTTCATCATAAACTTCATATTGCCGGTGCCGCTGGCCTCCTTGCCGGCGGTGGAGATCTGCTGACTGACCTCGCTGGCGGGCATGAGGACCTCGGCCAGGGAGACGCGGTAGTTCTCCAGGAACACCACCTGGAGCCGATCTTTGCACAGCGGGTCGCTGTTGATCTGGTCGGCCAGGGAGTTGATGAGGTGGATGATGCGCTTGGCCACGGCGTAGCCGGGGGCGGCCTTGGCGCCGAACAGGAACGTCTGGGGCGGGAGGTCCAGGCTGGGGTCATCCTGCAGGCGCTGGTACAGGTAGATGATCTGCAGGGCGTTCAGCAGCTGGCGCTTGTACTCGTGAAGGCGCTTTACCTGCACATCGAAGATGGCGTCGGTGTTCAGCACCACACCCTGGTGCTTCCTGGCGAAGGCGGCAAAGGCAAGCTTGTTCTGATGCTTGATGTCCTCCAGACGCTGAAGGACCGCCTTGTCACCGGCGTAGGCCTCCAGCTTTTTCAGCTCCTGCGGATGGGTGAGATAGCCCTCGCCGATCAGGTCACGGAGCAGTCCGTCCAGACCGGGGTTGATCTGGGGCACCCAGCGGCGGTGGTCGATGCCGTTGGTGACGTTCTTGAACTTGTCCGGCATCATCTGGCAGGCGTCCTTGAACAGGTCCTTCCGCAAAATCTCGGAGTGCAGGGCGCTGACGCCGTTGACGGCCATGCTGCCGGCGATGCACAGGTTGGCCATGCGGACGCCGCCGTCCCAGATAATGGCCAGCTTGGCGGTCTTGACCGGGTCGTGATAGAATTCCTCCACCTGCTGCTGCCAGCGGCGGGAGATCTCCTGCAATATCTGCCACACGCGGGGCAGCAGCGTTTCGAACAGCTGCTGCGGCCAGACCTCAAGGGCCTCGGAAAGCACGGTGTGGTTGGTGTAGGCCACGCAGTGGGTGGTGATGTGCCAGGCCTCGTCCCAGCCCATGCCGGCATCGTCGATGAGGATACGCATCAGCTCCGGGATCACCAGCGTGGGGTGGGTGTCGTTGATCTGGATGACATTCTTCTCATGGAAGTTCCTGAGGGTGCCGTACTGCTGGATGTGCTTGCGGGTGATGGACTGAATGGTGGCGGACACGAAGAAATACTGCTGCTTCAGCCGCAGGGACTTGCCCTCGTAGTGGTTGTCCTCGGGGTAGAGCACCTGACTGATGGCGTCAGCCATGGCGCGCTCCTCGGCGGCGTGGAGGTACTGGCCCTCGCTGAAGAGCTTCATGTCGATGGGCTTGGGGCTGCGGGCCTGCCACAGACGCAGGGTGTTCACATGGTCGGTGTCGTAGCCGGCGATCTCCATGTCGCAGGGGATGGCCAGCACACGGGTGTAGTCCTCATGGACCACCATCAGGTGGTTGTTGTCCCAGCGGGTGCGGACCTTGCCGCCGAAGCGGACCTCCTCCGCCTCCTGCAGCTTGGGCAGCAGCCACGCGTCGCCCAGCTGCATCCAGTCGTCGGGCAGCTCCACCTGCTGGCCCTCCACGATCTTCTGCTTGAAAATACCCAGCTCATAGCAGATGGAGTAGCCAGCCGCCGGGATCTCCAGGGTGGTCATGCTGTCCAGATAGCAGGCGGCCAGACGGCCCAGACCGCCGTTGCCCAGACCGGCGTCCGGCTCCATGTCGAAGATATCCGCCGCTTTGAAGCCCAGCTCGCCGATGGCGGCGGTCAGGGGCTCCAGCAGCGCCAGATTGAAGGCGTTTTTCATCAGGCTGCGGCCCATCAGGAACTCCAGCGACAGGTAGTGGACCTTGCGCTTTTCCTCGTGAGCCGTCTCCTCGCGGGTCTGTACGCCGTGCTCGGCCATGATGTCCCGCAGGACCATGGCGCAGGCCTTCATCATCTCGCCGTCGGTGGCCTGCTGCTCGGTGCAGCCGTAGTTGAGGCGCAGCTTCTGCACGATGGCCTCTTTCAGGGTCTCTTTGTTGTAGGTCATATCGGGTAACTCCTCCTTGGGTCAAAGATTCTCATAAATGTGCCGGTAGGCCGCCGCACTGCGGCCCCAGCTGAAGTCCGCGGTCATGCCCCGGTATCGAACGGTGTCGAAGCCTGTCCGGTCGCCCCGGTACAGGCCGGTGGCCTGACCGATGACGGAGAGCATGGCCCCGGCGTCATAGTCGCCGAACAGGTAGCCGGTGCCGTCCTCCTGCCCCACCTGGCAGGAGCGCACGGTGTCCGCCAGACCGCCGGTGCTCCGCACGATGGGCACCGCGCCGTAGCGCATGGCGATCATCTGGCTCAGGCCGCAGGGCTCGCTGCGGGAGGGCATCAGGAACAGGTCGGCGGCGGCGTAGACGCGCCGGGACAGGTCCTCGGCGTACAGGATCTGGGCCGACAGGCGGCCGGGATACTGACCCGCCTTCCAGCGGAAGAAATCCTCATACCCCCGGTCACCGGTGCCCAGCACCACGAACTGGCAGCCGGCGGCCATGATGCCGTCCATGGCCTGCTGCACGAGATCAAGCCCCTTGTGGCCCACCAGCCGCGTCACCATGGCGATCAGCGGCGTGTCCGGCTCCTGGGCAAGTCCGAGGGCAGCCTGCAGGGATGCCTTGCACACGGCCTTGCCGGCCGGGTCTGCCGCCGTGTAATGCGCCGGAAGCGCCGGGTCGGACGCCGGGTCGTAGGTGACGGTGTCGATGCCGTTGACCACGCCGTGCATTTTCCAGCCGATGGCGTCCACCACGCTCTCCAGCCCCTCGGCATAGGCCGGGTCATGGAGTTGGGCGGCGTAGGTGGGGCTGACGGTGGTGACGGCGTCCGCCATGAGCATGGCACCCTTCATCAGGTTCACGTCGCCGTCCATGCGGAGGGTGCCGTCATCGTACCAGCCACGATCCAGACCGAAGAGCTGGTCTACGCTGTCGCTGCCGTAGCGGCCCTGATACTCAATGTTGTGAATGGTGAACACCGTGCGGATATGGCGTATCTCCCACCAGCGGGTGGCCGCGTCCTTGAGATAGATGGGTACCAGCGCCGTCTGCCAGTCGTTGCAGTGGAGGATGTCCGGCATCCAGTCCAGGCTGGGCAGCAGGTCGACGACGGCCTTGCTGAAAAAGGCGAAGCGCTCGCCGTCGTCAAACTCGCCGTACAGGCGGCCGCGGCGGAAGTATTTTTCGTTGTCCACGAAGTACCAGGTCACACCCCGGTCATAGAGGGAGAACAGGCCGCAGTACTCATGCCGCCAGCCCAGGTCCACGTAGATATACCGGCGGAAGGTCATTTTCTCCCGCCACTGGGGGCCGATCTTGTCGTACAGGGGCAGAATGACGGCGGTCTCGACACCCTCCGCCGCCAGGGCGGGGGGGAGGCTGCCGGCCACATCGGCCAGGCCGCCGGTCTTGCAGAAGGGATAGGCCTCGCTGGTCACATACAGCAGCTTCATGGCAGGCTCCTTTCTCTTACACCGTCGCGCCCTTGGCGATGACGATGGGATAGCGCTCATGGCCCATCAGGGTCACATTCTCGCTGACGGTGACGTATTTGTCGGTGATCACGCCCCGCAGTATGGCACCGCGCTTGACCACCGTGTCCTTGAACAGGATACAGTTTTCCACGCTGGCACCCTTTTCAATACGCACGTTGCGGAACAGCACGCAGTTTTTTACGCTGCCCTGGATGTCGCAGCCGTCGGCGGCCAGGGAGTTGACGCAGCCGCCCTCCGGGTCGATGTAGCTGGAGGGGGAGTCGTTTTCCTTGCCGTATACCGGACGGTCCGGGCAGAACAGGGCGCTGCGGGTGCCGGTATCCAGCAGCTCCATGCTGCGGTCGTAGTAGTTCTGCAGGGTGCTGATGTGGGCGGCGTAGCCGTCGTAGACATAGCTTTGCAGATGGAGGCGGCTGCTCATGCCCTGAAGGATATCCCGCCGCAGGCTGTAACGGTTGTGGCTCAGGCACTCCGTCACCAGCTGGATGAGCAGCTCGGTCCGCAGGACAAAGATGTTCAGGCAGCGATAGCCCTCCGGCGTGTGCAGGCCGTAGGCCGTGTCGGTGATGCGGCCCCGGGCGTCCAGCCGGAAGTAGGTATCCTGCCCGTCGCCGGGGACGGCGGTGCAGACGGCGGTGATGTCCGCGCCGGTGTCGATATGGCGGCGGAGCACGTCCTCCAGGGGCGCGTTGATGACCGTGTCGCTGTCGGACAGCACCACGTAGTCCTGACGGATGCTCTTCAGGTAGTTCATCACACTGCCCAGGGCATCCACGCGGCCGCGGAACTGGCCGTCGCCGCGGTGCTGCTCATTATAGGCGAAGGCCGGCAGCAGCGTCAGACCGCCGAAGTTGCGGCTCAGGTCCCAGCTCTTGCCGCTGCCCAGGTGGTCCAGCAGCGACTGGCACTTGCCGTGCATGATGACGCCCACGTCCGTGACGCCGGCGTTCACCATGCTGGAGAGGATGAAGTCGATGATGCGGTAGTCACCGCCGAAGGGGATGGAGCCGTGGACGCGATTTTCGATGAGCTCCCGCAGACCGTTTTCCTTGTCGTAGGAGAAGATGATCCCGTGCATTCCGTTCATGGCCGCACCTCCTTGCCGTTTTCGCCCAGCATCATTTTCGGTTCGATGACCGCGCCGTCCGCCACGGAGGTCCGGGGCCCCAGCACGGCGATGCCCCAGTCCTCAAAGGGGACGCTGCCCGGGGCGCCGCCCACCACGGCGTTTCTGCCTACGCGGCAGCCCTCGCCCACGATGGCGTAGGACACCTTCGCGCCTGCCTCGATGACGGCGCCGGGCATGACCACGGAATAGGAGACGGACGCACCCTCGGCCACGGTGGTGCCGGTGCTGAGGACGGCGTTCTTTACCTCGCCCAGCACGGTGCAGCCCTTGGCCACGGCGCTGTTGCCCACATCGCCCGTTTTACCGATGTAGGTGGGCGGGCAGGTGGGCGTGCGGCCGTAGATGCGCCACTTTTTATCCAGCAGGTTCAGCCCGGAGCCGGGGGAGAGCATATCCATGTTGGCGTCCCACAGGGAGTCCAGCGTGCCCACGTCCTTCCAGTAGCCCTCGAAGCGGTAGGCGGACATCTTCTCACCGTTTCGCAGCATAGCGGGGATGATGTTTTTTCCGAAGTCGTTGTCGCTGCGGGGGTCAGTCTCATCATCGATGAGGTACTGGCGCAGCTTTTTCCAGGTGAAGATATAGATGCCCATGGAGGCCAGGTTGCTTTTCGGTTCCTTGGGCTTCTCGGCGAACTCGGTGATATTATCATCACCGTCCACGGACATGATGCCGAAGCGGCTGGCATCCTCCCAGGGGACCTCCATGACGGAGATGGTGCAGTCAGCGCCGGTGGCCTTGTGGCGGCGCAGCATCAGGGAGTAGTCCATCTTATAGATGTGGTCGCCGGAGAGCACCAGTACGTACTCCGGGTCGTACAGATCCACGAAGCCGATGTTCTGGTAGATGGCGTTGGCGGTGCCCTTGTACCACACGGCGCCGCCGGCGCTCTGGTAGGGCGGCAGGATATGTACGCCGCCGTTGACACGGTCCAGCTCCCAGGGCTGGCCGCTGCCGATGTAGGTGTTCAGCTCCAGCGGCCGGTACTGGGTCAGCACGCCCACGGTGTCGATGCCGGAGTTGGTACAGTTGGACAGGGGAAAGTCGATGATGCGGAATTTGCCGCCGAAGGGCACGGCGGGCTTGGCCATGCTGCCGGTGAGCACGTACAGGCGGCTGCCCTGGCCGCCGGCCAGCAGCATCGCCACACACTCTTTTTTCATCCTTGCGTACCTCCTGTGTTCTGTTTTTTCCGGGGGCGTTTTCCCTCCCGGCGCAGCAGCACCGCGCCCAAGGGCGGAATGGTCAGGGAAAGGGAAGTCTCCCGCCCGTGGGAGGGGATCTCGTCCACGTCGATCCGGCTGCCCGCCGGAAGGGCGCAGCCGCTGCCGCCCCAGCAGGCGTCGTCCGTGTTGAACAGCACCTCGTACCGCGCCGCCGCCGGCACGCCGAAGCGGTAATCCGCCCAGGGGACCGGCGCAAAGTTCACCGCGCAGATCAGCTCGTGGCCCCTGCGGTCCCGCCGCAGAAACACCAGCACGTTGTTGTGGTTATCATCGGCCACCAGCCATGTAAAGCCGTCCCAGTCCCGGTCGTTTTCCCACAGGCACCGGTTGCGCTTATACAGCCGGTTCAGCTGCCGCAGGCACTCATGGCTGGCCCGGCAGGCGGGATCGTCCAGCAGATACCAGTCCAGCTGGCCGCGGAAGTCCCACTCGTGCCACTGGGGCAGCTCGCTGCCCATGAACAGCAGCTTTTTGCCGGGGTGGCACAGCATATAGGCCCAGAAACTCCTTACACCGGCCAGCTGCCGCCAGTCGTCGCCGGGCATCTTGCCCCGGAGAGAGCCCTTCATGTGGACCACCTCGTCGTGGGACAGGGGCAGGACGTAGTTTTCCGAGAAGGCGTAGACCATGGAGAACGTCACGTCCCGGTGGTGGAACTGGCGGAAGTAGGGGTCCATCTTCAGATAGTGGCACAGGTCGTTCATCCAGCCCATGTTCCACTTCAGGTTGAAGCCCAGACCGCCCTGCTCCGGCGGATAGGTGACCAGCGGCCACGCGGTGGACTCCTCCGCCACCATCAGCGCCGCCGGGTCGGCGGCAAAGGCTGCCCGGTTCAGCTCACGCAGGAAGTCGATGGCCTCCAGGTTCTCCCGGCCGCCGTCCTTGTTGGGACGCCACGCGCCGCCCTGCCGGTCATAGTCCAGATACAGCATGGACGCCACCGCGTCCACCCGCAGCCCGTCGATGTGGTATTCCTTCAACCAGTAGACGGCGGAGGACAGCAGGAATTCCCGGACCTCCGGCTTGCCGAAGTCGAATACACGGGTGCCCCAGCCGGCGTGCTCCCATTTCAGGGGGTCGCCGTACTCGTAGAGGCAGGTGCCGTCAAATTCGATAAGCCCGTGGCTGTCCTTACAGAAGTGGGCGGGCACCCAGTCCAGTATCACGCCCAGTCCCGCCCGGTGCAGGGCATCCACCAGGGCCATGAAGTCGTGGGGCGTGCCGTAGCGGCTGGTGGGGGCGAAGTAGCCGGTGCACTGGTAGCCCCAGCTGTCGTCCAGGGGGTATTCCGTCACCGGCAGCAGCTCTACGAAGTTGTAGCCCATGGCCTTTACATAGGAGGGCAGCTCCTTTGCCAGCTCCACATAGCTCAGGGGAGAGCCGTCCTCGTGGCGCTTCCACGAGCCCAGATGCACCTCGTAGATCAGCAGCTCGCCGTTCACCGGCGGCTTTTCCAGCCGCTGCCGCCGCCAGTCATCGTCCCGCCACTGGTATCCGGACAGGTCGTAGACCTTGCTGTCTGTCCCGGGACGGGTGGCCGCGTGGAAGGCGCAGGGATCGGCCTTCCACACCACCCGGCCGTCCGCGCCGGTGACCACATACTTGTAGGCGTCGTAGACCTTGGCGTTCTCCGCCGCCGTTTCCCACACGCCGGTATCCAGCCGGGTCATGGGCCGGGGCTGCCAGCCGTTGAAGTCCCCGGCCAGCGCTACGGCGCGGGCGTTGGGCGCCCACACGCGGAAGGTGAAGCCCTGCTCCGCCGGGTGTGCGCCGAGGTAGGTGTAGATGTCGTGGGCCGGGTGCCGCGTCATGTGCTCAGCTCCTTTTCTCTCACGCTGCTCGTCTGCTCTATGGTAGCACGCCTGTTCCGTCAAAGGACGCGAAACAGGTCGCTGGTAACGTTACCGACATTGTACCCCATTTTTCCCGTCCCGTCAACAAACAAGGCGGTTTTTGTGCCGCGGCGGGGGCGGAAAAGGGCCGCAAGCACAAAAGGGAAACGCAGGCGCGCTGCGTTTCCCTTTTCGTTTACTCATCCCGCTGCTGCACGGCGCTGCTGCCGTTCAGGCCGAAGTCGTCCGCTACGCTGGCGGTGTCCCGGCGCAGCATGGTCTCCATCACCCGGATATCGCTGTCGATATCCATGGCATCGGTGCGGTACAGCTCGTCCAGCTGGTGCTCGAAGCCCGCCACGATGCTGTCCATGGTCTTTTCGATCTTGGCCTTTGCCTGGCTCAGGTTCTCGCCGCTGACGCCGGCCTCCTCGAAGCTGGCGTAGTTTTCCAGCAGCTTCAGGGTGGTGGGCAGGTAGTAGTTCAGGAACGTGCCGGCGGCGTCACGCTTGGCCTTGTCCTCTTCAATGAGTTTGAAAATACGGCCGGACACCTGCTCCATGCGGTCCAGCTTGGCGCTGATGGCCTCGTCGGCGATGCGGTCGTTCAGCTCGCGGATCTGGGCCAGAATGGCGGCGTAGCCCGCCGGCGCGGGCGCGGTCTGTGCGGGCTGATCCTGCTCCGCCTTGGCGCGGTGGGCGGCATCAAAGTACGCCGTGGCGGCGGCCTGGGACTTGAAGAGCATACCGCTGCCCATGTCGATATAGGCCTCGTCACCCCAGAGGCCCTTTTCCAGCATCAGGTTCACGTCCTTCTCCACCCGGCGGCGGGACACGTCGGCGGCCCGGGCCAGATAGTCCAGGGGCACGGCCTGCTTCTGCCCGACGGTGCGGAGGTAGGTGGCAAAGCGCCGCTGGCGGCGCTTCATGGCGCCGCTGCCCAGCAGCAGGGACGCGCCGCCGGCCATCATGCCCAGGGGATAGAACAGCTGCCGCAGCAGGTCCATCCATTCATGCCATTTGATGGCGTAGCGCAGTTCAAAGTAGTCCACCTGCTGCACCAGGAAAAACACGCCCAGAATACCCACCACCGCGCCGATGATCTTCATGGTTTTGGCGCCCTTGTCGGAGTAGTTCGGCGTCTCTGTGACCTTGCGGACGGTGTTCTTCGCCGCGGAGGCGCGCGCCTGCGCAGGCTTCGCCTCGGCGCTGCCCGCCGCTGTCCGCTGCCACGCATCCCGCGCCTGCTGGCGCATTTTCCTGCCGCCGCCCTCGCTGAGCTTGCTCAGCAGCAGGATCAGGCCCACAGGCCAGGCCACGGCAAACATCACCGCGATGAATATCCACGAACCCAGGTCATTATTGTTCTTTTTCGGCGGCTTCGGCTGAAGACCGTTGTTCTCGTCGTATTCGTAGCTCATGCTTCCCCTTCTCCCTTTCCCCGCAGCTTTCGCTTGTTGCCCTTTTCGTCCACGATATAGGTATTCTCCAGCACGCTGCGGGCATTGGCCATTACCGCGTTCAGGTACTCCTGCCGCAGTGCAGCGCGCTCCTCGATCTCCGCGTCTGTCAATCCCTCGGCCTTGGCCTTGCGGGCCAGCTCGTTGATGCGTGCTATCTTCTTCTCGTCCATAGCTGTTTCTCCCTTATATGTATCGCCGTATGGCCACCGGCAGGCGGCCCTTTTTCGTGGGAGCGCCCACGCTGTCCAATACGCATTTTCCCAGACCGCGGCAGGTGATGGTATCCCCCGCCGACACGGGCTTGTCCGGCTTCACACAGGTGACGTAGTTCACCTGTACGGACCCCTTTTCCACGGCCTCCGCCGCCCGGCCCCGGCTGAGGGAAAATCCCGCCGCCAGCACGTTGTCCAGCCGCAGGGAGGAGACGGTGTCCCGCAGTTCCTTCACCGCCGCCTGCGGCGGCGCCAGCGCCGAAAGCGCCAGCGGCGTTACGGTGAGCTTCTCCCGGCCGGCGCTGTCCCAGTTCTGCAGCAGGAAATCCGTCATGGACGGGTCCAGCAGCACCTGACAGCCGCCCTTTTCCACAAGTATATCGCCTATCTTCTCCCGGGTCAATCCCAGAGCCATCAAACTGCCCAAAAAATCCCGGTGGGTCAGGTCGCCGCCGCTGCGGCACGCGGCCCGCACCGCCGCGATCTCCGTGCCGTCCGGCTCCGCCATCCACTCCGGCAGAAACAGTAGCCGCTTTCGCTCCGCGCCGTCATAGCCGCCCCAAAGCACATAGCCCTCCCGGCACCCCAGCGCGTTCAGCAGATGCTGCGCCGCCGTCTGCTCCTGGGGCGAGAGAAAGCCTGTGGCCGTGGGAATGCTCCGCGTGCGGCACTGCTCGCACTTATCCCACACGCGGCTCAGCAGCAGCCGTTCCTCCGGGCTGTGGGCGGCTCTGTCCAGCAGTTCACGTCTGTCCATGTTATGCCCCCAAATTCTGCGTGTGGTACAGCGTGGCGTACACGCCGTTCTTTGCCAGGAGTTCCTGGTGGGAGCCCTGTTCGGCGACGACACCGTCCTGTATCACCAGTATCCGGTCGGCCGAACGAATGGTGGACAGCCGGTGGGCGATGATCAGTGTCGTGCGGCCTCGGGCCAAACGGTCAAAGGCGCCCTGGATGCGGGCTTCCGTCACGCTGTCCAGCGCGGAGGTGGCCTCATCCAGTATCAGAATGGGCGGGGCCTTCAGAAACACCCGGGCGATGGCCACCCGCTGCTTCTGCCCGCCGGAGAGCAGCGCGCCCCGCTCACCCACATAGGTATCGAACCCGTCGGGCATGGCGCAGATATCGTCGTAGATCTCCGCCTGCCGCGCTGCCTGCTCTACCTCAGCGTCGGTGGCGTCGGGGCGGCCATAGCGGATATTTTCGCGGATGGTGTCGGCAAACAGGAACACGTCCTGCTGCACGATGCCGATGGCCCGGCGCAGGGAGCGCTGGGTGACGGCGCGGACATCGCGGCCGTCGACGGTGATGCTGCCGCTGTCCACGTCGTAGAACCGGGGCAGCAGCTGGCACAGGGTGGTCTTGCCGCCGCCGGAGGGCCCCACCAGGGCCACCGTCTCGCCGGCGGGGATGTGCAGCGTCACGTTGTGCAGCACCTCGGCCTTTTCGCCGTAGGCGAAGGAGACGTCGTTCACGTCCACGCGGCCCTGTACATGTTCGAGGGGCTGCGCGTTGGGGGCGTCCTGGATGGACGGCTCGGTGGCCATCAGCTCAATGAAGCGGTGCAGGCCCGCGAAGCCGTTGGAGAACATCTCGGCGAAGTTGGCTAGCTTGCGGATGGGACTGACGAAGGCGGTGACGTATAGGGAGAAGGTGATCAGATCCACATAGTCCATTTTCTCCCCCATGATGAGCCAGCCGCCCACGGCGATCACCGCCACCGGCAATATGCCGGTGCAGAACTCCATCACCGCGTTGAAGCGGCCCATCTCCTTGTGAAAGCCACGCTTGGCGGTCTTGAACACCTCATTGGCCTCGTCGAACCGCTGCTGCTGGGCTTCTTCGTTGGCAAAGGCCTTGGTGGTCCGCACGCCGGACAGGCCGGACTCGATGGCGGCGTTGATGGTGCCGGTCTTGACCTTGGCAGCCCGGGAGGCGGCGCTCATCTGCCGGCGGCGGCGCAGGGCCATGGTCAGCAGGACAGGCAGCAGCACCAGCAGTACCAGCGCCAGCTCCCAGCGCAGGGTGAACATCACCGCCAGCGCGCCCACGATGGTCACCAGGGAGATGAACAGATCCTCCGGCCCGTGGTGGGCCAGCTCCGTCAGTTCAAACAGGTCACTGGTCAGGCGGCTCATCAGCTGGCCGGTGCGGTTGCGGTCGTAGAAGTCGAAGCCCAGCTCCTGAATGTGGCGGTACAGATCGCGGCGGATATCCGCCTCCACGCGGATGCCGAAGGTGTGGCCCCAGTAGGCCACCACGAAGTACAGCGCCGAGCGCAGCACATAGGCGGCCACCACCACCGCCATGACGATGAAGAATACCCGGAACTGCCGCTGGGGCAGCCAGGTATACATGGCGGCGCGGGACACCAGCGGGAACGCCAGGTCGATGCAGGCGATGAGGAACGCGCAGGACAGGTCCAGGGCGAAGAGCCGCCGGTGGGGTTTGAAGTAGGAGAGGAATATCCGCAGGGGGCTGCGGGTCTGATAATCTTTCGTGGTCATGCTATGCCTCGCTTGGTGTTTTTTTGAACATATAGTATAGCACATCGGCACGGCGTTCGCAATAGCACGCAGCGCCCCGGCTTGCGTGCCGGGGCGCTGCGTGTTATAATTGGGCCATGACCTGGCCGATAGGGCCGTCGATGGTGACGGCGGCGCCAAGACCGCTGCCGGTCCCGCCCTTGTTGATGACCGCCAGCTTATGGCCGCGGTAGTACTGTATCAGCCCGGCGGCGGGATAGACCACCAGCGACGTGCCGCCGATGATGAGCACGTCTGCCTGCCGGATATAGTGGATGGCGCGGGCCATCACGTCCTCATCCAGGGACTCCTCATACAGCACCACGTCCGGCTTAATGATGCCGCCGCAGGTGCAGCGGGGAATGCCGCGGCTCTCCGCGATGCGCTCCACACCGTAGAATTTCCCGCAGCGGGTACAGTGGTTCCGCAGCACGCTGCCGTGGAGCTCAAGGACCTCCCGGCTGCCGGCCTTCTGGTGCAGGCCGTCGATGTTCTGGGTGATGACGGCCTTCAGCTTCCCCTGCCGCTCCCATTCCGCCAGCTTGCGGTGGGCGGCGTTGGGCTGGGCGTCCAGCGCCAGCATTTTGGCCCGGTAGAAGTCGTAGAATTCCTCAGTGTGCGTCTCGTAAAATGTGTGGCTGAGCATGGTCTCCGGCGGGTATTTGAATTTCTGGTGATACAGGCCGTCCACACTGCGGAAGTCCGGTATCCCGGACTCGGTGGATACGCCGGCGCCGCCGAAAAACACGATGTTGTCACTGGCGTCTGTCAGTTCTTTCAGTCTGCGGATGGTGTCGTCCATACTGTCCCTCCATTTCTTTTGTAAGGAGCATACGCTATGAATATTCAGATCTTCGGAAAAAGCAAGTCCTTCGACACGAAAAAGGCGGAGCGCTGGTTCAAGGAGCGCCGCATCAAGTACCAGTACATCGACCTTGTGAGCAAGGGTGTATCGCCGGGGGAGTACCGTTCCATCCGGGCGGCCGTGGGCAGCTTCGACGCGCTGGTGGACAAGGACTGCCGGGCGTATGAGGCGCTGTACATGGCCTACATCACGCCTCAGGCGGCGGAGGAAAAGCTGCTGGAATACCCGGAGCTGTTCGCCGCACCCATTGTCCGCAACGGGAAGCAGGCCACCGTGGGCTATTGCCCGGAGATATGGCAGACGTGGGAATAGGAATAAGGGCTCTCATCCGTGCGCCGCAGGCGCACGGTTTTTTTCGGGCAGCACCGCAGCTTTCACTGTGCGGTGTTGCCCTTAGTCCGTGTAGCTGTGCTCCACCGTGACCACGGCGTAGTAATTGCCGTCCATGGCGCGGACCAGAGCGCGTATCTCCTGCGCTGCCTGGGCCGGGGTCTTGCTGCTGGAGAAGGGCAGCACCGCGTCGAAGATCAGGTTATCGTGTGTGGTGCCCCGGACCACGCGGAAGTCGTGGATGGTCAGACCGGGATCCACCTGCTTCACCAGCGCGGCCACCTGTTCCTTCAGTGCGGTGACGGAGCCGTCGGTGACGATGGGGTCCATGTGGATGACGGCGTGGCAGTGGAGCTTCTCCATCAGTTCCTTTTCAATATTGTCGATCACATCGTGCATGGCCATGATGTCCCCGTGGGCGGGGACCTCCGCGTGGAGGGTGATCATCAGACGGCCGGGGCCGTAGTCGTGGACCACCAGATCGTGTACGCCCAGCACTGTGTCGTTGGAGAGGACGATATCCCGTATCTGCTGCACCAGCGCCGGGTCGGGCGCCTGCCCCAGCAGAGGGGACAGGGTCTCTTTTGCGGCCTTGTAGGCGGAGAACAGGATGAACAGCGCCACCACCAGGCCCACATAGCCGTCCACCGTCAGACCGGTCCATTTGCCGATGAGCATGGCAAGGAGCACCGCCAGGGTGGAGACGGTGTCGGAAAGGCTGTCCGTGGCGGTGGCCTCCATGGCGGCGGACTTGATCTTCCGGCCGACGGCCCGGTTGTACAGCCACATATAGACCTTCACGCACACGGAGGCGGCCATGATGGCGATAGCCATCAGGGAAAAGGTGACGGTCTCCGGATGGAGGATCTTGTCAAAGGAGGACTTGGCCAGCTCCACGCCCATCAGCAGGATCAGGCCCGCTACGATCAGGCCGGATATGTACTCGATGCGGCCGTGGCCAAAGGGGTGGTCGGTGTCCGGCTTTTTGCCCGCCAGACGGAAGCCCAGCAGCGTCACCGCCGAGGAGCCGGCGTCGGACAGGTTGTTGAAGGCGTCCGCTGTGACGGCGATGGAACCGGACAGCTGTCCGGCGAAGAATTTGCCGATGAACAGCAGAATATTCAGTGCGATGCCCACAGCGCCGCACAGTGTGCCGTAGGCGCGGCGGACGGCGGGGGAGGACACGTTGTCCCGGTCAGGAATGAACCAGCGGCTCAGCAATCGTATCATAGCAGTCGTCTCCTTTCGGCGGGTAGACCCGGCGCTTTGTCAGCCAATAGCACAGAGGGATGGCGTACAGCAGTATCTCGTAGGGGATGGCGGACATGTCCGCGCCCAGCATGGCCAGCGGGATGGACACGGAGATGTTCCAGGGGATCAGCGGCGAGAGGACGATGCCGGAGTTCTCGACGTCAAGAGCCATCTCGCCCCTGCCGTGGCCGCGCTTGGTGTAGTCGTCCCCCAGCAGCTGGTTGCACACCACCGCGCAGGTGGACTGGTTGCAGAACACCATGCTGCACACCACGGAGATCGCCGCGCAGGCGGGGAACCGCCCGGCTCTCCGGGCCAGGCGCTGGGCCAGATGCGCCGCGCCGTTCAGCACACCCATGCCGCCCAGCAGCCCGGCGTACAGCCCGGCGCTGACGGCCATGATGGTGGCCGAGACCATGGACATCATGCCGCCGCCGGAGAGCACATCGTGCAGCGCGCCGGGGGCGGGGAGGTAGCCCAGCACCGCATCCCGCAGGGTGGGCAGCAGAGCGCGGCCCTGGGCGAACACCGTCACCAGCAGCGCCGTCAGCGCACTGACGGCCATGGTGGGCCGGATGGGGACCTTGCACAGCGGCAGGATCAGGATCAGCAGCGCCGGGATGGCCGTCCACCAGCTGAGGCTGAAGGTGCCGGACAGCTGGTCCAGCACACCGCTGTCCACCATGGCCAGCGGGTGCGTTACGGACAGGGCGGCGTAGGCCGCGAGGCTGACCAGATAGGGCAGCCAGCCGGTGCGGTGCATCATGTGCAGGTTGTCATAGAGCTTGGTATCGGTGGCGGCGGCCACCAGCGTGGCGCTGGAGGAGGCCGGCGAGCAGCGGTCGCCGAAGTAGGCGCCGGCCACGATGGTCCCCGCCGTGATGGCCACGCTGACGCCGCCGGAGCGGGCCAAGGCCATCAGGATCACGCCCAAGGTGCCCACCACGCCGAAGGACGTGCCCAGGGCGTAGGAGATGAAGCTGGTCAGCAGGAACGTCACCAGCAGGAACAGCTGCGGCGTGATGATGCGCAGCCCGTGATAGATGAAGAAAGCGATGGTCCCGGCGCTGCGCCACAGGGCGGTGATGGCGCCGATGAGCATGTAGATCACGATCACGCAGCACATTTTGCGGCCCTGCTCCCAGGCGGCGTCCCACATGGCCCGCACGGTCATCCCGCGGCGCAGGCCCAGGGCGGCGAAGGCTGCTATGCCCACCCATATCGCAAGGATCAGGGACTGGCCCAAAAGGATGCAGAGACCCACTGCGGCCAGAAACAGCAGAAAACAGAAGACAGCGCCCATGTTACCTCCCCGGGATGGTCAGCGTCATGCGGCAGCACAGATCATCCAGGTCGCTGTCGGTGGCGGCGGGAAGGCGCAGGCGTCCCCCGCATTTGGCACAGGTCAGGTCCACCGCGCCGCGGCGCACCTGCATGGTGTATTCGCGGCTGCCGCAGGCGCAGGTGATGCCGCCCCGGGCGGCGATGTCCTTCAGCTCCGACAGCACCTCATACATGATGACGTTGTCGGTGAAGGCCTCATCGGGGGACGCTTTTTCCTTGGCCACGCGCAGGGCCAGACCCTCCATGGCCTTTCGCACCTGGGTCTCCTCACCGATGTAGCAGCATAGCTCCTGCTTTACCGGACAGGCCAGGCCGATGCCCCGGCCGTGCAGCAGCGTACCGGCGTCGCACTCCGCCTGGTGGTGCCCGCCGCACACGCCGCAGGGCACCTGAAGCCGGAAGCGCAGGCCGTCCGTCTCGGCGGTCAGAGCTTCTTTGCCGCATTCACATTCCATCCGCGCCGCGGCGGCGTTCAGGGCGAAAACGCTGCGGCTGTGCAGCACGGCCTTGCCGCAGGCCGGACAGATATATCCAAAGCTACGCATTTCTTCCATGACATACGCTCCTTTGTCAACCAAAAGTCACAACAAGTTCCTGTATTATATACCATTTATTCGCTGTTTTCCAGTATTGCGGGAAAAAGAGTTTTACATTATAATGGCGCCGTTATCCCACGCTTCAAAGGATGTGATACCGTGCAGAACAGGAGCTTTGCCGCGGCGGTGAAGGCGGCGTTTCCCCATACCATCCCCATTATGACCGGCTATCTGGCCGTAGGCATGGCCTACGGCGTGCTGATGGCCTCCAAGGGCTACGGCTTTCTGTGGGCCGGCTTTGTCAGTGCCTTTGCCTTCTGCGGCAGTATGCAGTATGTGGCGATCACGCTGCTGACCACGGCCTTCGATCCACTGCAGGCCTTTGTGCTGAGCCTGATGGTCAACGCTCGGCACCTGTTTTTCTCGCTGGCACTGCTGCCCAAATACCGGGGACTGGGCAGGCTGCGGTATTTTATGATCTATACCCTCAGTGATGAGAACTTTTCCCTCTCCTCCTCGGTGGAGCCGCCGGAGGACACGGACCCCACGCTGTTCTACTTTGCCATGAGCTTCCTGACCTGGCTGTACTGGGTGGCGTTCTCCATGCTGGGTGGCCTGCTGGGCGGGCTCATCACCTTTGATATCACCGGCATCGACTTTGCCCTGACGGCGCTGTTCGTGGTGCTGTTCATCGAGCAGGTCGTCAAGAAAGAGAACCGTGCCCCCGGCGCTGCCGGCCTGGTGTGCGCTGTGGCGGGTCTGGCCGTTTTCGGCGCGGACAACATGGTCATCCCGGCCATGGTGCTGACCCTGGCGGTCCTGCTGCTGGGAAGGAGGAAGCTATGCGCCTAGACACGATACATTCCCTGATCATCGTGGCGATGGTGGCGCTGGCCACCCAGATCACCCGATGGACGCCGTTCCTGCTGTTCTCTGGGGACAAGAAGCTGCCGAAGGTGGTGGAGGACCTGGGCAGGCTGCTGCCGCCGGCCATGATGGGCCTGCTGGTGGTGTATAGCCTGCGCAGCACCGACCTTCTGGGCGGCAGCCACGGCATTCCGGAGGCCATCGCCGTGGCGGTGACAGCCGGGCTGCACCTGTGGCGGCGGAACACGCTGCTGTCCATCCTGGCGGGCACCGCCTGCTATATGCTGCTGGTACAGCTGGTGTTTTGAAGATCTGTGAAAGCGCCGTCCCGCGGGACGGCGCTTTCATATTTTCCCGCAAACAGCGCACACTACGGCCAATGCTATGTTTGCGAGGTGCGTATCATGGACGTAAAACGCTTGAGCCGGCAGACCTGCCGGTTTTTGCAGCCGCCGGGAGTGGTCAGCTTTGCGGCGGTGGCGGGAAAGCTGGAGGGCGAGGGGCCGCTGGGCGGCTGCTTCGACGCTGTGGGGACGGACGCCTTCTGTGGGAAAAAGACCTGGGAACAGGGCGAGGCACAGATGCAGGCGGATGCCCTGCGTCTGGCCCTGCAAAAGGGCGGGTTGGCGGCGGAGGACGTGGACTGCGCCTTCGCCGGGGATCTGCTGAACCAGAACATTGGGGCTACGTTTGCCCTGCGGGATTTCAATATTCCCTTCTACGGGGTATATGGGGCCTGCTCTACTATGGGGGAGACACTGTCGCTGGCCGCTATGGCCGTGGCCTCCGGCGCGGTCCGTATGGCGGCGGCGCAGACCTCCTCCCACTTCTGCACGGCGGAGAGACAGTATCGGATGCCTCTGCCCTACGGCAGCCAGCGTTCTCCTACTGCCCAGTGGACGGCCACGGCGGCGGGGTGCTGTATTCTGGGGGCCCAGGCGGAGGGACCGTATATCACCCATGTGACCCGGGGACGCATCGTGGATCTGGGTGTGACGGACATGACCAACATGGGCGCGGCCATGGCACCGGCGGCCTTCGACACCCTGCAGGCAGTGTTCCGGGACACCGGCACCGCACCCGGGGACTATGACCTGATCCTCACCGGCGACCTGGGCGATGTGGGCAGCCGCATCGTGCTGGAGCTGTTCGCCCGGGAAGGCGTGGCGCTGGAGAATTACACCGACTGCGGACTGGTGCTCTATGACCGGAAGAGACAGGATATGCACGCCGGCGGCAGCGGATGCGGCTGCTCTGCGGCGGTGCTCTGCGGCTATCTGCTGCCGGAGATGCGCCGGGGCCGGTGGCGGCGGGTGCTGTTCGCCCCCACCGGGGCGCTGCTGAGCCCCACCAGTTCATTTCAAGGGGAGAGCATACCGGGCATCTGCCACGCGGTGGTGCTGGACCGGACGAAGGAGGACGCGTGATGGAGTATCTCAATGCCTTTCTCTGCGGCGGGCTGCTGTGCGCCGTGGGCCAGATCATTCTGGACAAGACAAGCCTGACCCCGGCCCGTATTCTGACGGGCTATGTGGTGGCAGGTGTGCTGCTGCAGGCTGTGGGTGTGTATCAGTATATCGTGGACTGGGGCGGCGCCGGGGCCACCGTGCCCCTGACGGGCTTTGGCTACTCCCTGGCGAAGGGTGTGGCCAAGGCTGTGGCGGAGGAGGGCTTGCTGGGTGTGCTCACCGGCGGATTGACCGCCACCTCCGGAGGTATCGCCGCGGCGGTGGTGTTTTCCTTGTTGGCGGCGCTGCTGGTGCGGCCCAAAGAAAAACGTTGACAAATACCCGGTGGGGGTATATAATGCGACCGTGATCAAAAATACCCCCAGGAGGTATACGACTGTGGAAAATACTTGTTGCTGCTGCCAGGGAAAGACCAAGCACCGCACGCCAGAGGAGCAGAAAAAACTCCTGAACCGCCTGTGCCGCATTGAAGGGCAGGTGCGGGGCCTGCAGGAGATGCTGCAGAAGGACGCCTACTGTCCCGACATTCTGATACAGGTATCCGCCGTGGGCGCGGCACTGAACAGCTTTAGTAAAGAGCTGCTGGCTACCCACATCCGCACCTGCGTGGCGGATGGTATCCGACAGGGGGACGACGAGGTCATCGACGAACTGGTGACCACGCTGCAAAAGCTGATGAAATAAGGAGATGGCAGTATGACAGAGAAATTCGTCATCACCGGCATGACCTGCGCCGCCTGCGCCGCCCATGTGGAAAGGGCCGCGGCTTCGGTGCCCGGCGTACACAGCGCGTCGGTAAATCTGATGCTGGGCTCCCTGGTGTGCGACAGGGACGAAAATGTGGATCCCGCCGCCATTGTGGCCGCCGTGACGGCGGCGGGCTACGGCGCCGTGCCGGAGAGCGAGGCCCGGCGGGACCTGCACGCGGAGCAGGACGCGGCGGTAAAGGCCATGGGCCGCCGGCTGCTGTGGTCGGTGGTGTGTCTGGTGCCGCTGTTTTACCTGAGCATGGGGCATATGATGGGGCTGCCGGTGCCCATGTTCATGCACACACAGCCCTTGCTGTCGGCCTTTGTGCTGCTGGTGCTGACGGTGCCCATACTGATTTTGAACCGCAGTTATTTCACCGTGGGATTTTCCCGGCTGTTCAAAGGTGCGCCCAATATGGACTCGCTGGTGGCGCTGGGCGCGGCGGCGGGGCTGGTGTACAGCCTGATCGAGATGGGCCTGCTGGCGGCGGGAAAGGTCGCGGGTATGCCGGACCTGTACTTCGAGTCGGCGGGCATGATATTGGCGCTGGTGACGGTAGGTAAGTACCTGGAGGAGCGCTCCAAGGGCAAGACGACCGGAGCCATCACCGCCCTGCTGGCGCTGGCGCCGGAGTCCGCCGTGGTGCGCCGGGACGGCAAGGAGGTCACCGTCCCCACCGAGGACATCAAGGCCGGCGAGACGGTCATCGTCCGGCAGGGGGGGCGTATCCCCGTGGACGGCACCGTGACGGCGGGCAGCGGCACCGTGGACGAGTCCGCCCTTACCGGCGAGAGTATGCCGGTGGAGAAGACTGTGGGCGGCAAGGCGGTGTCCGCCACCATCCTCACCGGCGGCTATCTGGAGCTGACGGCGGACCGGGTAGGCGCGGATACCACTCTGTCCCAGATCATTCAGCTGATGGAGCAGGCCGCCAGCGGCAAGGCACCTATCAGCCGTCTGGCGGATAAGATCAGTGCCGTGTTCGTGCCGGTGGTCATTTCCATCGCGCTGCTGGCGGCTATCCTGTGGGCTGCGGTGGGCGGCATGGGCGTGCGCTTCTGCCTGTCCATCGCCATCGCCGTGCTGGTGATCTCCTGCCCCTGCGCTCTGGGCCTGGCCACGCCGGTGGCCATCACTGTGGCTACGGGCAAGGCGGCGGAGCAGGGTATTCTGGTAAAGTCCGCTGCCAGCCTGGAACTGATGGGCCGGGTGGATACGGTGGTGCTGGACAAGACCGGCACCGTCACCGAGGGTAAGCCCCGGGTGACGGATCTGCTGTGCGCCGGCGGCATGGACGAGGACACGCTGCTGTCCGCCGCCGCGTCGCTGGAAAAGCCCTCCGAGCACCCGCTGGCCGGGGCGATCGTGGCCGAGGCGGAAAAGCGCGGACTGGCCCTGCGGCCGGTGTCCGACTTTGCCGCTGTGGCCGGCGGAGGTGTCACCGCCCGGGCGGAGGGTATCGTGCTGCTGGCGGGCAATGAGGCGTTTATGGAGACGTCCGGCGTGGCCGTCGGCGAGGAGATGAAATCCGGTGCGGCCAGACTGGCGGAGGACGGCAAAACGCCGCTGTTTATCGCCGCAGGTACATCGCTGCTGGGGGTCATCGCTGTGGCGGACGTGGTCAAGGCGGACAGCGCCGCCGCCATTGCCGCCCTGCGGGAGATGGGCTGCGACGTGGTGCTGCTCACCGGCGACAACCAGCGCACGGCGGACGCCATTGCCCGGCAGGTGGGTGTCAGCCGGGTCATCGCCCAGGTGCTGCCCCAGGACAAGGCCCGGGTGGTGCAGGAATTGCAGGCCGAGGGCAAGAAGGTAGCCATGGTGGGCGACGGCATCAACGACGCCCCTGCACTGGTGACGGCGGATGTGGGCCTGGCCATCGGCGCGGGCACAGATGTGGCCATCGAGTCGGCGGACATCGTGCTGATGAAGAGCAGCCTTATGGATATCGCCGACGCGGCAGCCCTGTCCCGGGCCACCCTGCGGAACATCCGTCAGAACCTGTTTTGGGCGTTCTTCTATAATTCTGTGGGCATCCCGGTGGCGGCGGGTGTGCTGTACCCGGCCTTTGGGATCACCCTGAACCCCATGATCGCCGCCGCGGCCATGAGCCTGAGCAGCGTGTGCGTGGTCAGCAACGCCCTGCGCCTGCGGGGCTGGAGGGGCCGCAGACGGGAGGGAACGCCGACTGCAAAAGAGCCGCAGCCGGTGCAAAATATAAATAATAACGAAAGCAGTAAGGAGGATACCGCTATGAAAAAGACCATCACTATCAAGGGCATGATGTGTGCCCACTGCGTCTCCCACGTGGAGAAGGCGCTGACCGCCTTGGGCGTACAGGCGGACGTGGATCTGGCGTCCGGGACCGCCGTGGTCACCGGCAACGCCAGTGACGAGGCGCTGAAGAAGGCTGTCACCGACGCCGGTTACGAGGTCGTGGAGATCAAGTGATGAAAAAAGAGCAAAAAAAGAAAGCCCATATGGGCTTTCTTTTTTTGTTTTGACGTTATGCGGCTGGTTCTCTTTCTGTATCTGTACCGAGTGCGGGAGCGGTCTGCGCGGCGGTGCGGGTGACGCTGTCGGCGGTGAGGATGGTACCCTCGCCCTCAGCGTACCGAATGGCGACGCTGTCGCCTACATTGAAGATGACCGCCTCCGGCTGCTGCGCGGCGGAGATGACGTAGTAGTGCTCGTCACCGGTCAGGTGCAGGTAGTAGAGGGTATTGCCGTCCACCACGGCGGAGCGGATATCCGCCAGCACACCGATGACTTCGTTCTGGCCCGTCAGGGGCAGATCGGCGTCATCGGCGGACACCAGTCCCTTCTCCGCCAGGATGCGGCGGTAGTTGGCCTCACACTGGGCCACCGTGTCGCCGGTGGCCACGATCTGGTACTGGCTGACGTTGACCATGGCGTACATCTTCACCAGCTCGGCGGCGTCCTTCAGCGCCATGAAATACGTGGGCTGGTCGGAGATATTCAGCAGCAGGGGGAATGTGGCGGTGTATTTCATTTGCTGGACCTGACCCTGGGCGCTGTCCATGGCGGAGTACTCCTTGGCGCCGGCCACCAGATAGAACCGCGTTTCCTTCGTGCGCTGGTTGGACAGGATAAAGCCGATGTTGGACTCATCGGATACCACGGAGGTGACACCGGTGTACATATACACATCGTCACCGATGGCGATGTAGTTATAGCCCTCGGTGGTGACGGTCACGTCCCGCTGGCCGAACAGGGAATTGATGAAGCCGTTGACATACGCGCCGTGGTAGTCGTACTGCTGCATGATCAGCTCGGCGGTGTAGACGTGATCCACCCAGTTGGGCACGTCGCCGGTCTTGTAGTAGGCGCTCTCGCCGGTGACGGCGTTCACCAGCACGGCACCGATGATATCACGGCCGCCGAACAGGCCGATGGTGTGGCTGACCCGGGGGCAGACCCACCAGGGGTCGCCGTTCTCGTCGATCTCAAAGGCCGGCTCGTCGAACATATAGGTGGGGTAGTGGAAGCGCAGATGGCGGTACAGGTTGCGGCTGAAGTGCTCGGCGGTGGTGTAGTGGATACCCTCGTCCAGACGGATGACCTCCACGTTCTGGGTCACCATGTCGATAAGCAGATAGGCGGGCAGGCCGTCGGCGCGGTTGTTCAGCCACTTGATGATATCGCCGTAGCGCAGGGGCGTGACGCGGACAGGGCGGCCCTGGTAGTTGATCTGGGTATAGTCGTCGGCCACCTCGAACTGGGAGACCATGTCCGCCAGCTCGCCCAGCTTGCGGTTGCCCAGCTTTGTGGCGGAGTTGGCATCCAGCATGGGGATCTGGTCATAGCTGATCTCCTCCACTTCGGCGGCAAAGTCGCCGTCAGTGACGGTCAGCAGGTCGCGGTAGTCCCCGGCGCGGAACAGCTGCCAGCCGATCACCGCGCCCACCAGTGCCGTGGCGATCAGCGCGGCGGCCGCGATGAGGGGCACGGTGCACTGCTTTTTCAAAAAGGTGAAGTAGCCCTTGGCACCGGTGCCCTGAAAACCGGAGGTCAGTATGGCACAGCCGCCGTACACGGCGCACACCAGCAGCACGAAGATATAGAAATCCTCACTCTTTAGGCTGATAGGCGGCAGAACGATATAGAAATACACCGCGGCGAACACCAATGTGACGGCGATGTTCAGCAGCGTGCGGCCCAGGGGCGTGCCCACGGCTTTGCGTTCCTTTTTCGGGCGGGGCTGGCGGCCGAAGCCCTGAAAGTTGGGATCGTTCCAATTTGTATTCTTCATAGACGGTTCCTTTCTCTGTTGATATGCCTGTTGGTGCTATTATAACCGATGCAGCTTCGTTTGTATAGCAACTTCAGGTTGCAAACGGCAAAATTGCCGCAGAGAGATGCATTTGGCTGTTCACAAATTGTTTACAATAAAAGTCAAAGAAAGTCAAATTACCCTATTGACAAAGTAGGAAAGGCGGTGTAATATATGCTCAAGGTCAAAGAAAGGCAAAGTCAAACGAGACGAGCTTGACCGAGAGATGGAAACGAAAGGCGGCGAGGGTTTGGGTATTTCCGATATTATCGCTGGATTTATCCAGCAGGAGTTAGACCAGGCGGGCGGTGCGCTGGAGCTACAGCGAGCCGACCTGGCGCAGCGGTTCAACTGCGTGCCCAGCCAGATCAACTACGTGATGTCCACCCGGTTCTCGCCGGAGCATGGCTACATCGTGGAGTCCCGGCGGGGCGGCGGCGGCTACATCCGCATCACGCGGGTGCAGGTGGACCGCCAGACGCTGCTGATGCACGTTATCAACAGCATCGGCGACAGGCTGGACGCGGCCAGCGCACGGGCGATCGCCCAGAACCTGGTCCAGTCCGAGGCCATCAGCCGGGAGCTGGGACAGGCGTTGCTGTCCGCCACCGGCAGCCGGGCTCTGCAGAGTGCCTCTCCGGAGAGCCGGGATGCCCTGCGGGCTGACATATACAAGCAAGTTTTGATCCATTCCGTCTGACGACGGCGTAAGGAGGTTATGATTATGAAGTGTGATCGCTGTGGAAAGAACGAAGCGACGTTCCATTATAAGACCAATATCAACGGCAGAGTGACCGAGGCGCACCTCTGCCCCGACTGTGCCCGCGCCATGGGCTATGCCGGTTCCATGTCCGGCCGCATGAGCAGCTGGTTCGACGACGACTGGTTCGACCGTCCGTTCCGTATGCTGGAGCCGTTCTTCGGCGGCTTTGGCAGCCGGATGCTGACGGAGTTCCCCCAGCCGGTGGACGTGCTGGAGCAGGCGCAGAGCGCCGGCCCGGAGAGCAGCGCCGCCGAGGAGCTGCTGCCGAAGGACGAGGCTATGTCTCTGGCGCTGGAGCGTAGGCGCAACGCGCTGGAGACGCAGCTGCACAACGCGGTGGCGGAGGAGCGTTATGAGGACGCCGCCCACCTGCGTGACGAGCTGAAGGCTCTGGGCGGCAAGGCGTCCTGAAGCCGTTCCGCCGCGTAAAATAACAAATCGAAAGGAAGTGTTCCTTTATGTCTGAGAATAAATTTACCCCCCGTGCAGAGGAAGTTCTGCGTTTGAGCCAGGAGGCTGCCGAGGACCTGGGCCACGGCTATGTTGGCTCCGAGCATCTGCTGCTGGGCCTGATCCGTGAGGAGGAGGGCATCGCCCACCGCGTGCTCAGTGAGTTCGGCGTCACCGATGAAATGGTCTGCTCCGTGCTGCAGCGCAGCGTGGGCAAGGGCGTTTCCGGCGCCGCGCCCAGCCAGGGCCTGACGCCCCGCGCCAAGAGCGTGGTGGAGCTGGCTGTGTCCGAGGCGTCCCGCATGGGCAGCAGCGCCATCGGCACCGCCCATCTGCTGATGGGCTTGCTCCGTGAGGGCGGCAACATGGGCCTGCGTATCCTGCGTACCGTGGGCGTGGACCCCAATAAGATGTACAGCGCTGTGCTGAAGAAGCTCAACGATATGCCCCGGGCTGCCGCCGGCGGCGTCTCCGTCCCTAACCGCGAGGCGGACAAGAAGAACAAGACGCTGGCTGAGTACACCCGCGATCTGACCGAGGCCGCCCGCAGCGGCAAGCTGGACCCCGTTATCGGCCGCGATACCGAGATACAGCGGGTCATCCAGATTTTGTCCCGCCGCAGTAAGAACAACCCCGTGCTCATCGGCGAGCCCGGCGTAGGCAAGACTGCCATCGCCGAGGGCCTGGCCGAGCGCATTGCCGCCGGCGATGTGCCCGAGGAGCTGCTGGACAAGCGCATCCTGTCGCTGGACCTCAGCGGCATGGTGGCCGGAACCAAGTACCGCGGCGAGTTCGAGGAGCGCATCAAGAACACCCTGAATGAGGTGAAGAAAGACGGCAACGTCATCCTGTTCATCGACGAGCTGCACACCATCGTGGGCGCAGGCTCCGCCGAGGGCGCCGTGGACGCCGCCAACATTCTGAAGCCCGCCCTGAGCCGCGGCGAGATCCGCGTTATCGGCGCCACCACCCTGAACGAGTACCGCAAGTACATCGAGAAGGATGCCGCACTGGAGCGCCGCTTCCAGCCCGTCACCGTGGGCGAGCCCACCCCCGAGGCCACGCTGGAGATCCTGAAGGGCCTGCGCGACCGCTATGAGGCGCACCACAAGCTGACCATCACCGATGAGGCGCTGGATGCCGCAGTGCAGCTGTCCAAGCGGTATATCGGTGACCGGTTCCTGCCGGATAAGGCCATCGACCTGATGGACGAGGCCGCTTCGCAGGTCCGCATGACCGCCGAGAGTTCCTCTCCGGACCTGAAGGCCCTGGAGGAGAAGATCACCGCCCTGCACCGGGAGAAGAACGATGCCATCGCCGCCCAGGACTTCGAGAAGGCCGCGCAGCTGCGCGATATCGAGAAGGACTACCAGGAGCAGGTGGACATCGAGCGCGACAAGTGGCGCAAGAGCCTGTCCCAGAACCGGGGCACCGTCACCGCGGATGATATCGCCAAGGTGGTGGCCGGCTGGACCGGTATTCCCGTCACCCGCCTGACCGAGGATGAGTCCATGCGCCTGCTGAAGCTGGAGGAGAAGCTCCACCAGCGTGTGGTGGGTCAGGACGATGCCGTGACCGCCGTGGCCAAGGCTATTCGCCGCAGCCGTGTGGGTCTGAAGGACCCCAAGCGGCCCATCGGCTCCTTCCTGTTCCTGGGCCCCACGGGCGTGGGCAAGACCGAGCTGTGCAAGACCTTGGCGGAGTCTATGTTCGGCGACGAGAACGCCATGGTGCGTATCGATATGTCCGAGTACATGGAGAAGCACACGGTGTCTCGCCTGATCGGCTCGCCTCCCGGCTATGTGGGCCATGAGGAGGGCGGCCAGCTGACCGAGAAGGTGCGCCGTAAGCCCTATTCCGTGGTGCTGTTCGATGAGATCGAGAAGGCCCATGAGGATGTGTGGAACATCCTGCTGCAGATCCTGGAGGACGGTGTCGTCACCGATTCCCAGGGCCGCCGGGTGGACTTCAAGAACACCGTCATCGTCATGACGTCCAACGTGGGCGCCCGGAACATCACCGATGCCGCCGCCAAGCTGGGCTTTGACGGCGACGAAAAGGGCGGGAAGGAAACTGAGGAGGCGCGCTTCGCCCGTATCCGCGAGGCGGTCATGACCGACCTGAAGCACACCTTCCGCCCCGAGTTCCTGAACCGTATCGATGAGATCATCGTGTTCCGCCAGCTGACCCAGGAGAACATCGTGGAGATCGCCCGCCGTATGCTCACCGTTACCGGCAAGCGTATGGCCCAGCAGGGCATCACCCTGATCTCCGACGATGACGCCGTGGCCGAGTTGGCCCGTGACGGCTTTGATCCCCAGTACGGTGCCCGTCCTCTGCGCCGGGCCATCCAGAACCAGGTGGAGGATGCCGTAGCGGAGTTGATGCTGGAGGGTAAGCTGAAGTCCGGCGATACCGCCCATGTCCGTCTGCGGGAGGGCAAGGTGGTCATCGACAGCGAGGCGGTTCCTGCTGAAGCTGTGTCTGCGGCGGAAGCGCCCGCCGAGACGGCTGCTATCCCTGCGGAGAAATAAACAAAAAGGAACGCCCTTGGGCCATTGCCCAAGGGCGTTCCTTTTTTGTCCTATTGCTTCTTCGCGCGGAGAGAAGGTTTACAGGGTGTCAAGTGCCTGCTTCAGGTCGGCGATGAGGTCCTCGGCGTTCTCCAGACCCACGGATAGACGGATCAGGCCGGCGGCGATGCCGGAGGCGGCCAGTTCCTCCTCGGTGTAGGTGGAGTGCGTCATGGAGGCGGGGTGCTCGATCAGCGTCTCGGCGTCGCCCAGAGACACAGCCACCGTCACCAGGTGCAGGGCGTTTACCAGCTTCACGCCGGCGGCACGGCCGCCCTTGACCTCGAAGGACAGCATACCGCCGAAGTCGCGCATCTGGCGGCGGGCGATGTCATGGCCGGGATGGTCGATCAGGCCGGGATAGTAGACCTTCTCCACGGCGGGGTGGTCATACAGGAACTCTGCCACGGCCTTGGCGTTGGCGCAGTGCTTCTGCATACGGATCTCCAGGGTCTTCAGGCCGCGGAGGATCAGGAAGGCGCAGAAGGGATCCATCACTGCGCCGGTCATGTCCTTCAGGCCGAACATACGTACCTCATTGCAGAATTCGGCGGAGCCCACCACAAAGCCCGCGATCACGTCGCCGTGGCCGTTCAGGTACTTGGTGGCGGAGTGCACCACCACGTCTGCGCCCAGCTCCAGCGGCCGCTGGAGGTACGGGGAAGCGAAGGTGTTGTCGCAGATGACCTTGATGTCCTTGTTGTAGCCGTGGGCCAGTGCCGCCACGGCAGAGATGTCCGCGATCTTCAGGTTGGGGTTGGCGGGCGTCTCCAGATACACCGCGCAGGTGTTGGGCTTCAGCGCCTTGCGCACGGCATCCAGGTCGGAGGTGTCCACAAAGCTGACCTCCACGCCGTAGCGGGTCATGCCGTGGTTCAGAAGGGAGAAGGTGCAGCCATACAGGGTGCCGTCGGCCACGATATGCTTGCCGGCGCCGGCTACGGTCCACAGCGCGGAGGAGATGGCACCCATGCCGGAGGCGGCGGCCACGCAGGCCTCACCGCTTTCCAGGGCAGCGACCTTGGCCTCCAGCACCGAGGTGGTGGGGTTGGACAGGCGGGTGTAGATATAGCCCGCTTCTTCACCGGCGAAGCGGCGCCCGCCCTGCTCACAGCTGTCAAATACGAAGGTGGAGGTCTGGAAAATAGGGGTGGTCAGTGCGCCGTACTGGGTGTCCTTCACGTTTCCGGCGTGAATGGCTTTTGTACCGAAGCCGCAATCCTTGTTCAGCATGGGTCGTCCTCCTTGCACTATAATGTAACAATAAAGTGTACAGGACCATACGGCCCTTTGCCATAAGGGTAACATATCTGAACCCGACGGTGGTAACGGCAAAATGCGCCAGCTCGCTATCAATTGGAATTGTAGCTAAAACAGATAATTTCGGAATATATTTTTGTGCAGAATGCTGTATTGCGGGGAAACCACAAAAAATTTTAGCAGAAATTAGACATCGTGCCGAAAAATACGGCAAAATGGCGGCGGATTTTTGTCGGGGAACATGATAAATGAAACAGATAACGATGGGCGCGATTTGCGGGAAACGGTTGCCATTTCCGCCGGAATGTGGTATAAGAGAGACAGAGAGTGCGCCCGGTGTCCGCCGGGTACATGCAGCTTACAGGAGGTCATCACCATGAAGAAGATCATTGCCACCACCAATGCCCCCGCCGCCATCGGCCCCTATTCCCAGGCCATCGACTGCGGCAGCTTCCTGGTCACGTCCGGCCAGGTGCCCTTTGACCCGGCTACCGGCGAGTTCGTCCCCGGCGGCATTACCGAGCAGACCCGTCAGGTACTCACCAACATCAAGGCCATCCTTGAAGCCGCCGGTCTGACCATGGACAATGTGGTCAAGACCACCGTATTCCTGCAGAGCATGGGCGACTTCGCCGCCATGAACGCGGTCTACGCTGAGTTCTTCACTGAGGGGCAGTACCCTGCCCGCAGCGCCGTGGAGGTCGGTGCGCTGCCCCGGGGCGCGCTGGTGGAGATCGAAACCATCTGCGTGAAGTAAGCAAAGATCTCCGCCGATATAAAACGGCAAAAATAAAGCGAGGAAGTCCGGCAGGGCTTCCTCGCTTTATTTTTCGTAGCGTATCAGGTCGGCGGCGGTGCAGTCCAGGGCAGAGCATATCTTTTCCAGCACGTAGCTGTCGTAGCGGACGACCTTGTTCTTATAGTAGTTGTCGATGATGGGGTAGCGGATGCCAGTGCGCTTGGCCAGCTCGTAGCGGCTGATACTGCGCCGGGTCAGTACCTCGTCCAGCGTCAGGTAGACCTTGCCCATGATACACCTCCTGAGATATTCTGCTATACATTTTATAAAGTGTATATGGGCTTGACAATTTATTCATTGGAGTATATATTTATATAAGGGTATAACGAAATATCCAAAAAATGCAAAAAATAAGAGGAGGGTATTTATGAAAAAGTTGTTGGCGACTATCCTGGCGCTGGTCATGGCCATCGGCGTCACCACCACCGCCTGGGCGGACGGTGAGGGAACTACTGCGAATATCGCAAAAATCGGCGAGACCGGGTATGCTACGCTGGCGGAGGCTATCGAGGCGGCGCAAGCGGGCGAGACCATCGTGCTGCTGGCGGATGCTGCGATAAATTCCAACACTCAGATCACGAGGAATGTGGCCATCGATTTGAACGGCAAGACCGTGACCGTGACGACTGTTGGCACTCAGAACGCTTTTGAAGTCCAGAATGGGGCTACGTTTACCATTAAGGACAGCGGGACTGGCGGAAAGCTTGACTTGGGCAAGTTTGGCATTATGCTGATGAACTCGAAACTCAAGATCGAGGGCGGCGAGATCAAAGTGAGTCCGGCTAACCCCGGCGCAGGTGTTGTTGTGGCAGCTATCGGAGACTCTGAGGTTACTATGACTGGCGGTAAGGTAGTTGCGACGAACACGGCCTGCTTCAATGCCGGCTATTTTGGTAAGCAGACCTTCAATATTTCTGGCGGTACGCTGGAGAGTAAGGGCGCTTCTACCGCATTGATGGGTATTAGCAACAATTACGGTGGCCATACGGAAATGACCATCAGCGGCGATACGCAGGTGGTGATGAAGGATGCTGCGGGCAACGCTGGCAGCTTGGTTTCTGATGCGACAGGCAACGATGTGATCAAAGTTGTTGGAGGCACCTCCGATAGCGATATTACGGCCTATACAGAAGAGACTGCGCCTGTTGTTTTGACGGGTGATGGTACATATCACATTGGAACGACTGCGGCAAACGCGGCTGTGCGTAATGCAGCAAGTGGTGAGACTGTTACCGTTGTTAAGGGCAATGCAGCTTTGACTGAGGTTCCTGCGGGTGTGGTGGTCGTTCCCGGTGAGGGCACTACCGTGACAGTCAATGGCGTGCCCGTGACCGGTGACTCCTACACCGTTCCCCAGCCGCCCCGCTACTACTACAACTCCACCACTACTACCACCGACACCAAGACGGACGGTACCAAGGGCAGCCCCAAGACCTTCGATGCCGGTATGGGCATCTATGCAGTCAGCGCTCTGCTGAGTGTCACCGGTATGGCCTGCGTGGGCAGGAAAAAGTTCTGATCTGCTCTCGACGGCGGTGTGATACCCCGGGCCGCGCTGGTGGAGATCGAAACCATCTGCGTGAAGTAAAGAATCCGGCAAATAAAGAGAGCCGCCCCTTAGGGGCGGCTCTCTTTATGCCTCCTGGTTCAATTCCGAGACGATATCCTTCAGAATGGCGATGAACTTCTCGCCGTAGTCCGTCAGCGGTACGTCCCGGGGCCGTATGACCCCAAGGCGCATATCCGGCACGTCGCCGATCAGCGGCAGCGTCATCAGCCGGTCGTCGCCGTAGCCGTCCGGCAGTACGCCGCTGCCGGTGGAAACGCAGTCCGTGTGGGCCATGACATTGTAGGCCGTGGCGCGGTCGCTGACGGACACTACCCGGTCAAACTCCGCGCCGGTGCCTACTACCGCCTCCTCGGCGAAGTGGTAGTTGCTGTCTGACTGGGTAAATACCGCGTAGGGGTAGGCATACAGCTGCTCCAGGCGCACGGCGCGTTCGCCGGACAGGGGGTGGCCCTTCCGCAGAAACACCCGGGGGCGGATGTCCACCAAAGGCTGGAACGTCAGGTTCTTCTCCCGCAGGATACGGCCGATGAAATGCTCTGTCATGTCCGACACGAAGATGATGCCGAAGGCGCTGCGCCGCGCCGTCACCTCGTCGATGACCGCCGCCATCTCCATCTCCTTGAAGCTCACCTGGATATGCGGCTCGTCCAGCAGGTGCAGGAACTCCACGAATGCCTTGGCGCAGAAGGGATAGCGCTGTGATGCCACCGACAGGGACACCCGGTCGGCAGCCCGGCGCTCGCTGTAATAGCGCTCCAGCTTCCGGCTGCGCTCCACCAGCGGCGCGATCTGCGCCGTCAGCTCCCGGCCCTCCTCCGTCAGCGTCACGCCCCGGTTGGTCCGCAGAAAGATGGTCACGCCCAGCTCCCGTTCCACCTCGGCGATGGCCGCCGACAGGGCCGACTGAGACAGAAACAGGTTCCGCGCCGCCCGGTTCATGGACCCGCAGCGGTCCACCTCCAATATGTAGCTCATTTGCAGCAGTGTCATCGCGCCGCACCCCTTTCCCGCCGTTTCTTGCCTTTACTATACCAAAAACCGCGCCCCCTGTAAATAGAATTGACAGATATACGGCCCATCGTGTATAATCGCCGGTGATATACCGTATATATTGCTCTATATAGGAGGCGTGCTATGAAACGAGTTATCACCGTCCTGTTGGCGGCCCTGCTGGTCCTGTCACTGGCGGCCTGCGGCAGCGGGGTCGAGACAAAGAAGCTGGCGGGCACCTGGACGTGTACGATCGATGTGACTGACCGCATGAACGCGGCGGCGGAGCAGGCGCTGGGTCTGTCCGCGGCGGACGGCGCGGCGAAGATGCCGCTGCAGCTGGTCCTCACCGTGACCGAGGACGGCGCCTATACCCTCCGCTACGACAGCGACGCCGCCCGCACGGCGTTGGATGCCTATGCCGCGGCGCTGCGCCCGGCGGCGGTGGAGAGCGTCTATGCCGCCGCGGAGGAGCAGGGCCTCTCCCGTGAGGAATACGACGCGGCCATGGAGAAGGCCGGCATCACCATGGACGATATGGTGGCGGCCATTTTCGCCGGGGTGGACGAGGAGGAACTGCTCTCCCTGCTCACCGGCCGCAGCGCCGCGATCACCGGCTATTGCAAGGCGGAGGGCGGCCAGCTGTATCTGGCGGATACCGCCGCCGAACTGGCCGAGACGGCGGACTGTCTGAGCTATACCCTTTCCGATGGGACCATGACATGGACCGACGCGCAGGGCGAGCTCAGCAGCCAGCTGACGGAACAGGAGCAGGAGCTGCTCCGCGTGCCCCTGACCTGGACGAAGCGGGCGGAGGAGAGCAAATAAAAAAGAGCGCCCGCAGGGCGCTCTTTTCCTTTGCCTCATGTCTCAAAAATCCAGCTCCGTGCGGGTGCAGATCTCCTTGATCTTAGCCTGCAGGCGTTTCAGATCCTCGAAGGTCTCCGGCTTTTTCCGGGGGTCCCGCAGCAGGGCGGCGGGGTGATACAGCGCCATCATCAGGCAGCCATCCTTCTCGAAAAACTGACCGTGCTCCTGGCTGATCTTAAAGTCCGGGCGGATGATCTCCATGGCGCTGACACGGCCCAGACACACAATGATCTTGGGCTGCATCAATGCCCGCTGCCGCTGGAGATAGCCCTTGCAGGCGTCCTTCTCCGTGTTCATGGGGTCCCGGTTCTCCGGCGGGCGGCACTTAACGGAGTTGGTGATATACAGGCGGCTGCGGTCCAGCCCGATCATCTTCAGCATATCGTCCAGCAGTTTGCCGCCCCGGCCCACGAAGGGCTCGCCCTGCTTGTCCTCGTTAGCGCCGGGGGCTTCGCCGATGATCATGATCTCCGCATCCTCCCGGCCCACGCCGAAGACCACGTTGGTGCGCGTTTCCGCCAGTGTACAGGCGTGACAGTGCAGACATTCCTGCCGCAGGGCTTCCCACTCGGTCATAGTCGTTTCTCCTTTATCTCTCTGCGAACGGGCTTACTTTTCCAATCTGGACAGCAGCCACGCTTCAATGTTCTTCGTAATATCCGCAGTGTATGCCTTTTCGTTGAGTATCTCATGCCGCAGGCCCGGATACAGCTTCAGCGTGCAGTCCCGCATACCGGCAGCCCGGAAGGCATCATAGGTCTGGCGCACGCCCTTGCCGCAACTGCCCACCGGGTCCTTGTCGCCGGCTACGAACAGCACCGGCATTTCCCTGTCCATCTGCCGCAGATGGCTCTGCCGCTGGTTGAAGCGTATGCCGTGCAGCATCTGGCGGAACAGGCCCACCGTGGCGTCCGCGCCGCAGAGGGGGTCGGCGATGTAGTCGTCCACGTTGCTCTCGTCGGCGGAGAGCCAGTCCACCTTCGTGCGGTTGGGGGCGAACAGCTTGTTGTAGCTGCCGAAGGCCAGCTCCGTCACCAGCTCGCTGGTGGCGTTCTCGCCGCTGACAGCGGCGATGGCATTGGCCAGCGCCAGCCCGCCGGTGATGGCTGCCCGGGGCTGCCAGCCGGTGCCCATGATGACCGCCGCCTTCACCGTGCCGGGATAGCGGATCAGGTATGTCCGGGTCAGAAAGGAGCCCATGCTGTGGCCCATGATGCACAGCGGCACATCAGGATAGCGCTGCTTCAGCCGCTGGTGCAGGATATAGATATCGTCCACCACCGTATTCCATGTGCTGCCCTGACCGAAATACACCGGCGTTCCGCCCTCCGGCAGCGACTTGCCGTGGCCCAGGTGGTCGTGTCCGGCCACGACGATGCCCTGCTCGTTCAGCGCCCGGGCAAAGCCGTCGTACCGGGCGATGTGCTCGGCCACGCCGTGACAGATCTGCAGTACAGCGCGGACGGCCACGCCCTCCGGCTCCCACAGCATCCCGTGGAGCTGGGTCTTGCCGTCGCTGGACAGAAACGTGAATTCACTCAAATTTGTCATGGTGTATCCGCTCCTTTCATGGTATAATTCTTATCATCATACAGTGTACCACAAAAATCCGGAAATGAAAAGAGGGTTCGCCATGTCGCAGTACATATTGGCGCTGGATCAGGGCACCACCAGCTCCCGCGCCATCGCCTTTGACCGGTCGGGGAATATCGCCGCCCTAAGCCAGCAGTCCCTGCCCCAGCACTATCCCCAGGCGGGGTGGGTGGAGCACGACCCCCTGGAGATATGGGATACCCAGCGCCGCGCCGCGGCGGAGGTCATCGCCCGGCTGCCGGAGGGCAGCGTGGCGGGGATCGGCGTCACCAACCAGCGGGAGACGACGATCCTCTGGGATAAGGCCACCGGTGAACCTGTGTACAACGCCATCGTATGGCAGTGCCGCCGGACGGCGGAGCTGTGCGAGGAGCTGAAGCGCCGGGGGCTGGAGGAGCGCATCCGCTCGGCCACGGGGCTGCTGATCGACGCCTACTTCTCCGGCAGCAAGATCCGCTGGATACTGGACAATGTGCCCGGCGTCCGCCGCCGGGCCGAACGGGGCGAGGTGCTGTTCGGTACCGTGGAGAGCTGGTTGATCTGGAAGCTCACCGGCCGGCATGTCACCGACTACGCCAACGCCAGCCGCACCATGCTTTTTGATATCCACCGCCTGGCCTGGGATGAGGAGCTGTGCGGCATTCTGGGGGTCCCTACGGCCATGCTGCCGCAGCCCGTGCCCAACAGCGCCGTCTACGGCACGGTGCAGCCCGGTATCCCGGGGCTGGAGTCCCTGGCGGGCGTCCCGGTCTGCGGCGCGGCGGGCGATCAGCAGTCCGCTCTGTTCGGCCAGACCTGCTTCGCTCCCGGCGAAGCCAAGAACACCTACGGCACCGGCTGCTTCACCCTGATGAACGTGGGCGAAAAGCCTGTGCGCTCCCGCGCCGGATTGCTGACCTCCGTGGCCTGGCAGGTGGACGGAAAGACCACCTATGCCCTGGAGGGCAGTGTGTTCAACGCCGGCAGCACCATTCAGTGGCTGCGGGATGAGCTGGGTATCATTTCCTCGGCGCCGGAGATCGACGTGCTGGCCGCCACAGTGCCGGACAGCGGCGGCGTGGTGGTGGTACCGGCCTTCACGGGCCTGGGTGCGCCTTACTGGGATATGTACGCCCGGGGCGCTATTCTGGGCGTCACCCGGGGCACAGGACGGGCGCACATCGCCCGGGCGGGGCTCAGCTGTATCGCTGCCCAGGTCACAGACCTGATGCTGGCCATGCGCCAGGATGCCGGCTGCGGTATTGCCCTTCTGCGGGCGGACGGCGGGGCCAGCGTTTCTGATGTGCTGCTGCAAATGCAGGCGGATCTGCTGCGTATCCCTGTGGATCGGCCGGAGATGGTGGAGACCACCGCCTTCGGCGCGGCGGCGCTGGCGGGGCTGAGCTGCGGCTTCTGGCGGGATATGGACGAGATCACCGCCCTGCGCCGCAGCCAGAGGATGTTCCTGCCGGAGCGCCCGCAGGCGGACTGCGACGCCTATTACCGTCTGTGGAAACGGGCTGTTTCCCGGGCCGCTGACTGGATAGAGCATTAAGTAAACAGTGTGTAAATTTCGCCATATAGCGCTTGCAACCGCTGAAAAAACGCGCTATACTGGCGTCAACAGGAATATATGCCGTGCACTGTCCCGCGTGTGTACGCGGCGGGAGAGCCGGGAGATATGGAAAGGAGCTATTATCTATGGGTATTCTCAATGACATCAGCAAGAAGGCGCAGGAGTACGCCGGCATCGCCGTGGACAAGGCCAAGGACCTGGCCGAAGTGGCCGCGGACAAGGCCCAGACCCTCAGTGACACCGCCAAGACCAATATGGCTATTATGAACGAGCAGCGCGAGCTGGAGAAGAACTACCGCGCCATCGGCGAGTGGTTCGTGGCGGAGCACCAGAGCGACGTCCCCGACGCCGTCAAGGACGTGGTGGCTGCCGTCAACGCCAGCAAGGAGCGTATCGCCCAGCTGGAGGCCAGCAAGCCCCGGAAGGACGAGCCGACGGTGGACGAGTCTGAGGTGACCTTCAAGGTCTGCCCCGTCTGCGGCGCCGCCAGCGACAGTAAGTTCTGCCCCCACTGCGGCGCGCCCATGGGCGAGTAAAATACAGAAAAAAGAGGACCGCCGCCGGCGGTCCTCTTTTGCAAGCGCTTCATAAAAAGGAAGGCCCGCGAGGGCCTTCCTTTTACTTTTCGTTGGGCATCTTCCAGCCGTTGTGGTCGGTGTGCAGCAGATGGTGGGACTTTTCGCCCAGCGGAGCTTTCAGGAATTCCCGGTACAGCGCCTGCACGTCCTTGTTCCGGTGGGAGAACCGCACCTTGGCACTCTTGTCGATGCTCCACAGGATATCGCCGCGATATGCCGCCAGCTCCTGCCCGTCGTGTATGGGCTGCCCGCCGCCGCCGGCGCACCCGCCGGGACAGGCCATCACCTCAACGAAGTCGTAATCCACATCGCCCTCGTCGATGGCGTGCATCAGCTTACGGGTGTTGCCCAGTCCGCTGACCACTGCCACGCGGACGTTGCCCGCGCCGGGGATGGTGAATACGGCCTCCTTCCAGCTGTCCATACCGCGCACGGCGGAGAAGGCGTCCGGCTTCGGTTCCTTGCCGGTAATGAGATAGTACGCGCTCCGCAGAGCCGCGTCCATCACGCCGCCGGTGGCGCCGAAGACCACCGCCGCGCCGGTGCCGGTGCCCAGCGGACTGTCAAAGGGTGTTTCTGGCAGCACCGCGGGATTGATCTGTTCGCCCCGCAGCATCCGCACGATCTCGCGGGTGGTCAGCACCACATCCACGTCCTGGTCGCCCTGCTCGTCCTTCATGGTGGGCAGCGCACACTCCGCCTTCTTGGCGGTGCAGGGCATGATGGACACCACAAACAGCTTCTTGGGGTCCACGCCGATCTTCTGGGCAAAGTAACTCTTGGCGACGGCACCGAACATCTGCTGGGGGCTCTTGGCGGTGGACAGGTTTTCCGTATATGACGGGAATTGTCCCTTCAGGAACCGCACCCAGCCGGGACAGCAGCTGGTGAACATGGGCCAGTGATATTTGTTCCGGTGGGTAAAGCGCTCGATGAACTCACTGCCCTCCTCCATGATGGTCAGGTCGGCGGCGAAGTCTGTGTCGAATACGTAGTCGAAGCCCATGGTCTTCAGCGCCGTCACCATGCGCTCCGCTGTGGCAAACTTGGGGTCCAGATGATAAAACTCTGCCCAGGCCGCCCGCACCGCCGGTGCGACCTGCACCACGGTGATCCGGTCCTTGTTCGCCAGCGCGTCGAACACCTTGCCGGTGTCGTCGTGCTCCTGCAGACCGCCCACGGGACAGTGGGTGATGCACTGGCCACAGAAGGTGCAGTCGCTCTCGCCCAGGGTCCTGGTGTGGGCCACACCCACGGTGGTGCGAGTACCGGTGCCCATCAGGTCCCAGATGCCCATGCCCTGGATCTTTTCGCATACCTGGATGCACCGCATACACTTCACGCAGCGGTTTTCGATACGCACCACCGGATTGGAGTAGTCCGTGGGGATGTTCTTCAGGTCGTCGATATAGTGGTCGCCCAGCAGGTTATAGTCGTTGGTCAGCTGCTGGAGCTTGCAGTTGCCGCTGCGGGTGCACTTGGTGCACTTCGTCTCATGCTGGCTCAGCAGCAGCCGCAGATTGACTCGCCGGGCCTCGCGGACACGGGGTGAGCTGGTGTACACCACCATGCCCTCGCTGACAGCGCTGTCGCAGGAGGGCACCAGCCGTGCATAGCCCTCCACCTCCACCATGCAGATGCGGCACGCGCCGATCTCGTTGATGTCCTTCAGATAGCACAGGGTGGGGATGCTGATCCGCAGGGTCTGGGCCGCCTCCAGAATGGTGGTGCCTTCCGGCACCGATACGGTCCGCCCGTCGATGGTCAGAGTTACCATTTTTCGTTCCTCCCTCCCCGGAAAATGCCGTAGCCGTAGTGGTCGCACCGCAGGCAGCGGGACGCCTCGGTCCGCGCGCCCTCCTCAGTGAGCCCGCACTCGATATCCTCAAAGTCGCACCGGCGCTCGCAGGCCTCGCGTTCCGTGGTGTTGATGCGTCCGTGGGGTGCGCGGTTGTTCAGCCGCGGTGCCGGGATGTCCAGCTCCACCTTGATCTCATGCCGGAAGCCCAGGTGCTCGTCGATGTTGGCTGCCGCTACCTTGCCGGCGGCAATGGCGCGGATGGCGCTGGCGGGCCCGGTGACGCAGTCGCCGCCGGCGAATACGTTATCCATGTCGCCCACTTGGCCAGACAGTCCCGCTACGAACGTGCCGCGCTTGATGGGTACGCCCGCCTGCTCGAAGCCCTGGATCTCGATGCCCTGGCCGATGGCCACCACGATGATGTCCGCCGGGATGCGTACCTCCGGAAGGTCGGCCTTGTTGGGCCGGGGCCGCCCGGACTTGTCCGCCTCGCCGATGATCTGGGGCTGCACCCACAGCGCGGCGGCATTGCCATCCTCGTCGGCCTCGATGTGGGAGGGCGCCATCAGGGCGGCGATCTCCGCACCCTCGGCCATGGCGCCCGTCACCTCGTCCGGCAGGGCGGTCATATCCTCGATGCGGCGGCGGTACACGCACGTCACCTTTTCCGCCCCCAGGCGGATGGAGCTGCGGGTCACGTCCATAGCCACGTTGCCGCCGCCGATGACCACCACCCGCTTGCCGGTGAAGTCCGGCATCACGTCATTACCGATGGAGCGCAGCATCTCCACCGCGGACATCACGTTCTTGCTGTCCTCGCCGGGGATGCCCACCTTCTTGTCCTGATGGGCGCCGATGGCGATGTACAGGCAGTCATACTCCTTCAGCAGGTCCTCTATCCACAGCTGGGTGCCCACGGTCACGCCGGTGTGTGCTTCGATGCCCAGAGAGAGGATAGAGGCGATCTCCGCATCCAGCAGGTGCCGGGGGAAGCGGTAGTTGGGGATGCCGTAGCGCAGCATACCGCCCAGCTTCTCCCGTTCCTCGAATACCGTCACCTTGTGACCCATCAGGGCTAGGTAATAGGCGCAGCTCAGGCCGCTGGGCCCGCCGCCGATAATGGCCACCTTCTTGCCGGTGGGCGGCGCGCAGGGGGGCTGAGGCACGTCTCCGGCAGTGTCCACGGCGTAGCGCTTCAGCCCGCGGATGTTGATGGCATCGTCGATCATATTCCGGCGGCACCGCGCCTCGCAGGGGTGCTCGCAGATGTAAGCACAGGCCACGGGGAAGGGATTGTCCTTACGGATCAGCCGCACCGCATCGGCGCAGCGTCCCTCGCCTATCAGGGCCATATAGCCGGGTACGTCCACACCGGCGGGACACAGGGCCACGCAGGGCACCGGCAGCTGCAAGCCCGCCAGACAGCGGTGGTGCAGGATGTGTTCCTCGTAGTCATCCCGGAAGCCCTCCAGCCCGTCCAGCACCAGTCGGGCGGCGTCGCGCCCGATGGCGCAGTCGGCGGTGTTCACCACGGTCCGCGCCGTTTTCTCGATAATGGCCAGGGTGCCCATGTCGGCGGTGCTGTCCAGCACGGTGGCGATGAGCTTGCTTAGCTGCCCCAGACCGATACGGCAGGGCACGCACTTGCCGCAGGACTGGGCGTGGCACAGCTGCAAAAACGACAGGGACATATCCACCGGACAGAGGCCCGGAGGACTGGCGGCGATGCGGCGCTCCACGTCCCGGTAGAGATTATCCACCACGGTCTGGGCGCGGCTTGGGTTCTTGATGTCGAGTCTGCTCAAGGGGGTCACTCCTTCCGTCTGCACTGTGCGGAGGCGTGTCCGCGCGGCGCTTGGAAATTATAAGTTAAACAAAAGAATGACACAAAATCCACCAAAAGTCAACATAAGAAAAAAGATTGTTTTCATAAGAGGAAATTATTGTAAATTGCCTGGTTTTTAACGTTATTTACAGCACAAACCGATAGATTTAAAGCGCGAAAGTTTCTTCAAAAGAAACGTCAGAAGACTGCCTGCGCAGGGAACGGCGTCCCGCGGCGTCCCGATCTGCGGCCATCAAAAAAGAGCACCGCCGCAGCGGTGCTCCCTTTTAGGTTCTTATGCTCTTATGCTTTTATGCTCTTATGCTCTTATGCGCGGCCACTGCGCAGGTAGCCATAGTTCTTCTTGAGTATGTTGCGGAAGAAGGGCACGCACAGCACCGTATCCGCCGCGATCCACGCCATGGGGTCGGCGGCGCAGAGGGCGTAGAAGGCCATGGCCGGTGCATCGGCGCTGACGGCGCCGCCGGCAAACAGCCCCGGCAGCACCAGACACACGGTGATACGCGCCACCAGCTCTGCCGCGCCTGCGCCCAGCACGAAGCCGCTGCGCCCGATGCCCTGCACGCAGTTGCGCACCACAAAGACGAAGCCCAGAAACAGGTACATGGAGAAGTCCACATACAGCAGCGAGTTGCCGTAGCGCACCGCGTCCGGCGTCACCTTGTCGGCGCTGAGGAACACATGGTAGCAGAAGTCGCCCCTTGTCAGCAGCAGACCCGTGCCCGCCGCCAGAATCGCCAGAATGGACACCATGCCCAGCGCCTGCAGCGTGCCCCGACGAATGCGGTCGTACTGACCTGCGCCCAGATTCTGCGCCGTGAAGCTGGTCATGGCGCCGCCCAGCGCGTTCATGGGCGTGGCCACCAGATTGAACAGCCGGTTGGCTGCGCCAAAGCCGTTCTGCGCCGCGTTGGACACCATCACACCGTCCCGCATATCGAATTGCACCACGCCGCCCTGCATGACGATGATGCCCACCGCCAGCACGGAGAACTGCAGGCCCAGGGGGATGCCGCGGACCAGGTGCCGCTTCACGTCCATGAGGGTGATGCGCCAGTCCTCCCGGTGCAGGCGCAGCACCGGATAGCGCACAAAGGCGTAGATAAAGCAGCCGATGGTGCTGACCAGCTGCGCCAGCACCGTGGCGCCGGCCGCACCGGCCACGCCCCAGCGGAAGGACAGGATGAACAGCAGGTCCAGCCCCACGTTCAGTATCGTGGAGAACAGCAGGAACACCAGCGGCGTCACCGAGTCGCCCATGGCCCGCAGGAACGAGCAGATAAAGTTATAGAACAGCTGCGCGCCGATGCCGGCGAAGATGATGGCGCAGTAGGTGTACGCCGCGGTGTACACCTCGTGGTGGGCGGGTGTCACGTTGATCCACGCCAGCATGGGATCCAGCAGCACCAGCGCCAGCGCCGTCAGCACCACCGTCAGCGCGGCGGACAGCAGCAGCTGCGTGGCCAGCGAGCGGCGCACGCCCCGTTCGTCGTGCATGCCCACATAGTAGGACGTGATGACGCAGAAGCCCGCGCTGACGCCGAAGGCGAACTGCAAAAAGATGAACACCAGAGAATTGGTATCGTTGACGCCGGCCACCTCGGCGGCGGTCAGCGTCTGACCAACGATGGCCGCGTCGCTGATGGAGTACACCTGCTGCAAAAGGTAGGACAGGATCACCGGCAGAGAAAACAGCAGGATCACCCGCCAGCACTTGCCCTGCGTCAGATCCATAGGCTCCCGCTTTGTATGGGCTGTTTTCACAGAAATCACCCCGTTCTTTTGTATAGTATAGACAAATAATCCTCTCAGAGCGCCGATTATAATACCTTGCGGCGCCGTTGTCAAGAGCTCTTTTGTAAAAAAACCGTCCACCGGTCATTCCCGGTACCGCGCTGCCGTTCTTCACGCATTTTGCGGCGCATTTTGCGGTGCATTTCCGCTTTCCGCCAGTGGACACAGCCGGTATTTCGTTGCACTTTCTGTCACTTTGTGGTAAGATACCATTGACACAAATGAAACGGGGAGGTCACTTGATATGAGATCCGATGGCACAAAAAAGTCACCTGTGCGTATGCTTGTCTACCTGCTGCTTCTTGCGGCGGTGGTGGCCCTGGGCTATTTCACCGACATCGTTGACTTCACGGAGCTGAAGGCTGTTTTTTCTCTGAAGCTCACCGCCCTGCTGAAGCTGGCTGTCATGGTCCTGCTGGTGCTGCTGGTGTCCAACCTGGTCATCTTCATTCTGCACGGTATCAAGCCCCGCACCCACCGCGGCGGGTCTGTGCTGTCGCTGCTGAGCAGCCTGGTCAAATATGTGGCCGGCATCATCATCGTCTGCCAGAGTCTGTCCCTGCTGGGCGTTAACGTGGGCACCATCATCGCCAGCGTCGGCGTGCTGGCCCTGGTGGTCGGCTTCAGCGCCGAGAGTCTCATCGCCGACGTGGTCATCGGCGCCTTCATGCTGCTGGAGAACCAGTACAACGTGGGCGACATCGTGGAGGTCAACGGTTTCCGGGGCGTGGTCACCAAGATCGGAATCCGCACCACCTCCATCACCGACGGCGGCGGCAATGTGAAGATCATCAACAACTCGGAGATGAAGAATATCCTCAACCGTTCCGATAACAACTCCTGGTCTGTCAGCGATATCTCCATCCCCTATGAGACAGACCTGGAGAAGCTGGAGGCGCAGCTGCCCGCCCTGCTGGAGGAGATTTTCCGCGCCCGGGGCGACGTGATGCTGGATACGCCCCAGTACCTGGGCGTCCAGACGCTGGACGCCTCCGGCATCGTCCTGCGCTTCTGGGTGAAGGTGGCGGAGAAGAACATCTACGCCGGCGCCCGCGCCCTGAACCGCGAGCTGCTGCTGGGCTTCCGCCGTCTGGGTGTGGAGTGCCCCTTCCCTCAGATGGACGTACACATGAAATAAGCCATGGAAGAGAAGAACAAGGAGTTCACCCTGGCGCAGGAGCACGCCGCCCCTCCACCGGAGTGCGCTGCCCTCCCGCCGGAGGTCCTGCCGCCGGACACCGTCCTTCCCGGCGAGGCCTCCGCCGCGGAAAGTGCCGCCGCGCTGAAAAAGAAGACCGCCAAGTGGAAAAAGATCGCCATTATGCTGGTGGGCCTGTCGGCCATGACGGCGGTGGCCGTCACCGGCGGCGGCACAGCGGAGGATCCCGTCCCCGCAACGCCGGACACCCCGCCGGTCCAGCAGGAGCCGTATGTTCCGCCGGAACCGGAGCCGGAGCCCCTTGCCGGTGTTCTGCACTATACCATATACAACGATACCTTCGACGACAGCGGCGTGCCCCTGATCCTGGCCGAGGGTACCGTGGACATGGCCGCGCTGTCCGATACGCCCCTGGCGCTGCCCCAGCCGGAGACGCCGTCCGATGGCAGCTATGCGTTCCTGGGCTGGGCGGGCCGGTATGACACCGCGGACGGAAAGGTCTGGACGACGGTGCCGGACCCGCTGACAGCGGACTTCGCCGCGTCCATCAGACCCGGAGATACAGGGGAGAGGTCGATCGTGCTCCGCGCCGCCTGGCGGCTGACGGAGCAGAGCCGCTACCCCTGGTCCCTGACGCTGGACGACGGCATCAATGCCGTTACCTATGAGGCGGCGGTGCCTATGGCCTCCGGCGGCAACGTGTACCTGTGCGCCTACCCACAGCCCACCCGCGACGGCTATCGCTTCGCCGGTTGGCTGAACGCGGCAGGGGAGAGGGTGGACCTTCTGCCCGCCTCCGCCTTCTTTGCGAAAACCGCCGACGGCGATACCGACTGGCGCACCACCGTCCCTGTCACCCTCACCGCGGACTGGGAGAAAGCATAGTAAAAAAGAACAGTCCCTTTAGGCCGCCTGGCATAAGAAAACATACGCCGCAAAAGGCGCGTTTCGCGCAGCCCCATCGTTGCGCCGCCTTGACAGACATCCAGTATGCCTGCGGCGGCGCGCCTCGGTTCTGCACAAAACGCGCTCTTTTTCGGTGCGAAGCAGTTTTGCCAAAGTAAATTCGAGCTGAAATTGGCTGCAAAAACGCCCGCATGCTGACGCATGTGGGCGTTTTTCGGTCGATTTCAGCCGGATAGACACAGGCAAAACCGTGTGTTTTCTTGTGTCAGGCGGCCTTTCGACTGTTCTTTTTTGATTCTTCTTAGTACGCCACGCCCCAGTAGATGTCGGTGGTGCACGCCTTGCCGCACACCACGCACTTGCCGGTGGTGCCGGACTGCTTCAGCGGCATGCAGCGGCTGGACACGCCGGCCTTCTCCTTCATGGCCAGCTCGCACTCCAGGCTGCCGCACCACTTGGTACGGGCGAAGCCGCCCTTGCCCTGGGCCATCTCCTTGACCTCCTCCCAGGAGGTCATATCGAAGGTGTTGTCCTCCAGGTTCTTCTCCGCCATGGCGTACAGGTTGTCGTGGACGTCCTGCAGCAGCTGCTTCACGGCGCTCTCCAGCTCCGTCAGGGGGACAAAGGTCTTTTCACCGGTGTCGCGGCGGGCGATGCAGCACTGACCCTTCTCCATGTCCTTGGGGCCGATCTCCACACGCAGGGGCACGCCCTTCATCTCGTACTGGGCGAACTTCCAGCCGGCGGACTGGTCGCTGTCATCCATGCTGACCCGGATACCGGCGGCGGTCAGGCGGTCGCGCAGACCGGCGGCGGCCTCCAGCACGCCCTCCTTGTGCTGGGCGATGGGGATCACAACCACCTGGGTGGGAGCGATCACCGGGGGCAGCACCAGGCCGTGGTTGTCGCTGTGGGTCATAATGATGGCGCCGATCAGGCGGGTAGACGCGCCCCAGCTGGTCTGGAACGGGTATTGCAGGGTGTTGTCCCGGCCGGTGAACGTCACGTCGTAGGCCCGGGAGAATTTATCGCCGAAGAAGTGGCTGGTGCCGGACTGCAGGGCCTTGTGGTCCTTCATCATGCACTCGATGGTATAGGTGGCCTCGGCGCCGGCGAATTTCTCCTTGTCGGTCTTGCGGCCCTTCACCACGGGCATGGCCAGCGCGTTTTTGCACACGTCGGCGTAGCAGTTCAGCTGCTGCTCCGTCTCGGCCTCGGCCTCGGCGGCCGTCTCGTGGATGGTGTGGCCCTCCTGCCACCAGAACTCGCGGCTCCGCAGGAACGGGCGGGTGGTCTTCTCCCAGCGGATGACGGAGCACCACTGGTTGTACAGCATGGGCAGCTCACGGTAGCTGTGCAGCACGTGGCTCCAGTGGTCGCAGAACATAGTCTCGGACGTGGGGCGGAAGGCCAGACGCTCCTCCAGCTGTTCGCTGCCGCCATGGGTGACCCAGGCCACCTCCGGGGCGAAGCCGGCCACCAGCTCACCCTCCTTCTTCAGCAGGCTCTCGGGGATCAGCACCGGCATGGCCACGTTCACGTGGCCGGTCTTCTTGAACTCCGCGTCCATGTACTTCTGGATATTCTCCCAAATGGCATAGCCGTAAGGTCGAAGGATCAGAAAGCCCTTGACGCTGGCGTAGTCCACCAGCTCCGCCTTCAGGCAGATGTCCGTATACCACTTGGCGAAATCCTCCTCCATGGGGGTGATCGCCTCTACATTTCTCTGATCCTTAGCCATAGCTTTATACCATTCCTTTGTTAGTATATAGGGTGTGTGCCAACTTCACATTTTACCCGCCGCCATGTGACTTGTCAAGTTGCCGCCGCAAAAAGGCCGCAAAAAAGCGCCCCGCAGGGCGCTTTTTCAGCAATCCCGGCCCAGCCGCCTGTCGCGGCGCCGGCCAACGATGACATACACGAACACATAGGCGATGGCGCCGGTCAGCAGTCCGGCCAGCACATCGATGGCCGCGTGCTGCTTGACGAACACGGTGGCCGCCATGATGAGGATAGCGTACAGCGTTACGCCCCAGCGCCAGCCGGGCTTCCGCAGTCCCGGCGTGTGCCACACCGCCGCCACAGCCGCCATGCAGCCCAGAATATGCACGCTGGGGAAGACGTTGGTGTTGGTGTCGATGGAATAGGTGTACTCCACCAGCCAGGTGGCGGCATTGTGGTGCGCCATCACCGCCGGACGCAGATCCTGCCCGTTGGGCACCAGAATGCAGAACACCACCGCCGTTGTAAACGTCACCATGATGAACCACATATACCGGCGGAAGCCCTCGGCGTCCTTCAGGATCAGATAGATGCCCAGCACCACCAGCAGCGGGCTCCAGGACACATAGGGGAAGATGAACCACTCGCAGAAGGGGATATAGGTGTCCAGCACCGTCTGTGTGGCCCAGTAGTTATCGGTAATAAAGTGCTCTATGGTAAAAAACATCGCCAGATAGACCGGCAGATACGCGCCCCACCAGGCGTGGGGATGGGTCTTGAAGAATTGCTTGATCGCCTGCATACGATCCCTCCGACAGACTTGATGATTTCGTATCCCGTATTGTACCAGAACCGCCCCGGAAAAGGCAACCCCCGCCCCGCAAATATCACAGAATTTTTACAACTCAGACAAACCGCCGCAGGTGTTGAACGGACTGGACAAACCGGGGCGGCGTATAGTATACTGTCTCCAATACAGACACAGGAGGAACTGCCATGCAGATCATCAAGCGGGAGGAGCTTCCCGAACAGCGCCAGGTGCGCCTGACTATCGCCGTGGACAAGGACACCTGGCAGGCGTCCCTGGCCAGATGCTATCAGGGCGTCAAGTCCGTCTGCCCCGTGGCCGGCGAGCCTACCCGTGAAAACCTGGAACAGGCCTACGGCCCCGAGTTTTTGTACCAGGAGGCCGTCAACGACACCTATCCCCAGGCGCTGGTGGAGGCCATCAGCCAGAGCGATATCCAGATCGCCGGGACCCCCACCCTGTCGGTGGAGACTATCGGCCCCGACGGCTATACCTTCGCCGCCGTTATCGATCTGTACCCGGAGGTGGAGCTGGGCCAGTACAAGGGCCTGTCCGCCGTCTATCCCCAGGTGGAGCTGAGCAATGACGATACCGAGGCCGCCCTGGACGAGTACGCCCGGGCCAACCCCGATGTGCAGCATCCGGAAAGAGCCGCCATGGGCGACGAGGTGACGCTGGACTTCGAGGGCTTTGTGGACGGCGTGCCCTTTGAGGGCGGCAAGGGCGAGCAGTATCCCCTGCTGCTGGGCAGCGGCTACTTCATTCCCGGCTTTGAGGAGCAGGTGGCCGGCGCCGCCGTGGGCGAGGAGCGCGACGTAAAGGTCACCTTCCCCACGGAGTACGTCCCGGAGCTGGCCGGCAAGGACGCGGTGTTCCATATCAAGGTCCACCAGATCACCCGGCGGGCCATGCCGGAGTGGGACGATGATTTCGCCCGCCGGCAGGGCTTTGCCGATGTCTCTGCCCTGCGCCGGGCCGTCATGGAGACGGCGGTGCAGAAAAAGCAGGCCCAGGCCGCCGAGCAGTTCGCCAATGACCTGATCCGCCAGGTGACGGAGGCCATGACCGTTACCATTCCCGCCGCCATGGTGGAGAACCAGCTGGACGGGCTGATCAACGAGCTGCGCGGCCACCTGCAGGCCCAGGGCGTGTCCCTGGAGCAGTATCTGGAGATGGGGAACACCACGATGGAGCAGCTGCGTGACCACGCCCGCGAGCAGGCCGCCGCGGCGGCGCGCTATGAGCTGGCCATGACCGAGATCGCACGCCGGGAGGGAATCGACATTTCCGAGGCGGACGTGGACGCCAAGTACGCCGAGCTGTCCAAGCAGTACGGCCTGTCCGTGGAGCTGCTGCGCCAGCAGCTGCCGCCCCTGCGCCTGCGCCACGACCTGAAGCTGGCCGCCGCCCAGGCGGTGGTGGTGGACTCCGCCAAACGCAAATGACCGTCCTGCGGGCAGCAGCCTGCCCGCGTACCGATCAATGAAAAGCAAGGGAAGGCCCGTACGGGCCTTCCCTTTTTGTATATCGAAAACCACTCGCCCAGTGAGCGGTTTTCAGGATACAAAGGGCGGCGGACAGATACTGCCCGCCGCCAGATCGCTTTGTCGCTCATATGCCCTACCAGGGATAGAAGTAGATCACCGTGTCCGGCTCCATCTGAATGGGCAGATAAGCGGCTATGACACACGCAGCGATAATGTTATATAATAATACTATAAGTCCAGTCCCAGTATGCTGGGACTGGACAGCTACTTGCCCCTCATTTGGTATATTCTCAGAGTATCAGCCATTTGCTTATGTTGCACATGCGGTGGATTAACGGCCTTTATCAAGGCAGTCCCATTGGTTTCCTACTAACACGAAACGGAACGGAGTATACAATGCGTTCTCGTTACAGTGGTGCATAATAGAAAAGCCAGCCACGCCTCATAGCCGCTGCGTTCGATCATGATGATCTGGGCGTGTTCATCCAAACGGCGGATGCGGGCGGCGGCAGAAGCACCGCCCGCCACACCGCCTACGATCACAACTTTCATCTTGCGCCCTCCACCATTGCGGCGATCTCCGGCTTAGACCGGTAGCCCACGGATTTCGCCACAGCCTTGCCATCCTTGAATACGACCAGCATCGGGATGCTGGATACCTGAAAACGCATCGCCAGCTCCATCTGCTCGTCCACATTGATCTTGCCCACCTTCAGGGTATCAGCGTTTTCCTCCGCGATCTCATGGAGCACGGGGGCGAGCATCTTGCAGGGGCCGCACCAGTCCGCGTAGAAATCCAGCAAAACGGGCTTATCGGAACGCAGTACCTCATTTTCAAAATTCGCAGCAGTAATTTTCAGTTCAGCCATGAGTAA
>ERZ1026997.70-NODE-70-length-57817-cov-6.341851_pt1 | contig 57817 bp, 57 predicted proteins | sample MGYA00519289_ERZ1026997 | MGnify/ENA primary metagenome ERZ1026997 (study PRJEB26926, sample SAMN06164455) | human gut metagenome | biome: ENVO:00009003; feature: ENVO:2100002; material: ENVO:00002003 | host: Homo sapiens | place: USA | collected 2012 ... | reverse complement strand
AGATACCTACGACACTCATTTTTATGGGTGAGGAGATATTCAAAACGGAGTGGGAATAAATATTTGGTGTTTTCTGAATCCTGAAAAGCGTTGGCAATACAGCGTTTTTCAGGATTTTTCTTTTTTAGTGGCTACAAATTGGCTACATTTGCAGCAATTTTTGTAGCCAGAGGCTCACGGCATAATGCCGTCAAGCTGTCTGGCTACCTCCACCTGCTTGTTGGGGTACAGGTGACTGTACGTGTCCATCGTTGTCTGTACCTTTTCATGTCCGAGCCGCTCCGCGATCAGCAGCGGAGAGAAGCCCATCTCCACCAACAGGCTGGCGTGGCTGTGACGAATGTCGTGCACCCGTATCCGCTTCACGCCCGATGCCTTGCAGCCATACTCCATTTCGTGATACAGAAAGCTCTTGGTATAGGGAAAGAGCCGGTCGTCCTTTTGCAGCCCGTAGCAATGGGACATATACTCCTGCAAACAGTTGCAAAGGCCGTCGGGAATGGGGATAGTGCGGATGCTTTTCGGTGTTTTCGGAGTGGTGATGATGTCCTCTCTGCCGAGACGCTGATAGCTCTTGTTTACCGTCAGGGTTTTCTTTTCAAAGTCCATGTCCGACGGCGTGAGCGCCAATAGCTCTCCTTCACGGATTCCGGTGAAGTACAAGGTCATAAATACCGCGTAGCTGGCAGGGCGGTCTTTCATAACCTCAATGAAGGTCTGAAACTCCTGCCTTGTCCAGAACAGCATTTCATCGGCGTTTTTCTTACCCATAGTTCCTGCCTTGTGGCATGGATTCTCTTTCAGTCCATAGTACTTGACTGCGTAGTTGAAAATTGCCGTGAGCTGGTTGTTGATGCACTTGAGATAGGTTTGGGAGTAGGGCTTGCCGCTTTCATCCCGGTAGCTGGTCAGGGAGTTCTGCCATTGGCGCACGTGAGTGGGCTTGATCTCGTTCAGCGGGATTTTCTTGAAGAAAGGCGTTACCTTCAGGTCGATCAGCCATTTCTTGCTGGCAACGGTTGAGGGCTTGAGGCGGTGCTCCATATCCTTGACATACAGAGAGATGAAGTCACCGAAGGTCATGCCGAGGCTGCCCGTAGATTGGCTGATAAAGTCACGCTCCCATTGCAGGGCTTCCTTCTTGGTGGCAAAGCCACGCTTCTTCTTGTGGATGGTCTTGCCCGTCCAGTCCGTCACGCGGATCTGGGACATCCAGCGACCGGTGTCGCCGTCTTTTGTTACTGACATTTTTACCTCCTTCCCTCAAGAATCAGGCTTTGATCAGGTTATTCACTCGTTACTCTCGCTTTTACCGTATTCCTTTTCCAGAAACTCCGTCCGCTTTGCGATTCGCTCATCGCGGTCAAGCTCCTCCGGCTCTGTGCATTTGACTGCGTTCGCGGCGTAATATGCCAAAGTCTGCTCCTTCCAGCGCTTATATGCTGTCTGCGTGGAGTTATAGGCACGAAGCTCGCTGCGCTCATCCTCCCATTGCTCAAGGAAAAGGCACATATCCGCGTTGAACTCCGCCGTGCTCTTTCCATCAAAGGAAATCGAGCACTCCCACTGCTTGCTGCGGGGCGGCTTCTGCACATTGATCTTGAAGTCGATGCCCTCTACCATTTCCAGCTTAAAGAGGAAGTCCATCACGTCGGCAAGCGTCCTGATCTGTGTCGTGCTGGATTCATACCCAAGAATATAGGTTGAGGTCGTGTCCAGCATGTCTGCGATCTGATTGACAACGGCAATCGACACTTCAATCTCTCCGGTTTCGTACTTCTGTACGGTGCGGAGGGATTTTTTCAGCATTTGTGCCAGCTCGGTCTGGTTCAGCCCCTTCCGTTTTCGGAGTTGCTTGATTCTCTGCCCGATGGCGGGATAATCGAAATTGTCCATATCTAATTCACCTCGTCCATATCATACCACAGGATAAAACGAATTGCAAGTGCATATTTTTATTTCACAAAGGCTTGACAGATGCATCTTGTGTGCGTATAATAAATATGTACTTAGGGTACGCTTTTCGGCGGAGCTGGCAGAGTTAGAGTGAACGGAAGATGCGTAATCCAAGAAAAATACTTTGAAAAAGGAGGTACTATGAGAGCACAGTTTATCACAGCGTCAGAGGTGGCGGAGATCATGGGCATCAGCCGCAGCAAGGCATATCAGATCGTCCGGGAGATGAACAGAGAACTGAAAGCCCAAGGCTATCTGACCGTAGCCGGAAAATGCCCTGCCCAGTATTTCAAGCAGAAGTTCTACGGCTTCCAGATTTCCGGAGGTGAGCGAAATGACGGGAAATGAGAAAACGACCGCCCTCATCCCATCTGTTGGAGCAGATGGAGGGCAGCCGCCTCACAATTCAACCTACCAGAGCATACCACATGAAACCTGCGAAAGCAATCCCCTGGAGGAAAATATTGAGGAAATGCGTGAGAGAATCCGACGCATGAACGACCCGCATTATCTTCATACGGTTTCCATGACAGAGCTGTATCAGACCGCCTACAAGAGCAGACCGCCCGTCATAGACGGTCTGCTCTACTCCGGGGCATATATCCTCGCAGGAGCGCCCAAAATCGGAAAATCATTTCTGGTAGCGCAGCTTGCCTACCATGTCAGCACAGGGCAAAGGCTGTGGGGCTACGAAGTCCATCAGGGTACGGTTCTGTACCTTGCGCTGGAGGATGATTTCCAGAGAATCCAGAGCCGGATGTTTATGATGTACGGCGTGGCGGATACCGCCAGCCTGCATTTTGCAACGGCAGCAAACAAAATCGGAAACGGTCTTGACGAGCAGCTTGAGAATTTCATAAAGGAACACCCCGACACGAAGCTGGTTATCATTGACACCATGCAGAAGATTCGGGAAGCCGGAGGCGAGGCTTACAGCTACGCCAGCGACTATGAGATCATCGGCAAGCTCAAGCGTTTTGCGGACAGGCACAGCATTTGCATCGTTACCGTTCATCACACAAGAAAGCAGCCAGCCGGAGACAGCTTTGAAACGATCTCCGGCACGACGGGACTTCTTGGTTGTGCAGACGGAGCACTCCTGATGCAGAAGAAGAAACGGACAGCATTGGAGGTCACGGTCGATGCGGTGGGGCGAGATCAACAGGATCAGATTCTATATCTGAAAAAGGATACCGGCACGCAGATATGGAGCCTTGAACGGACGGAGAACGAGCCGTATCAGGAGCCGCCCGACCCGGTATTGGATACGGTTTCCCAGCTTGTTTCCTCCGAAAGCAGAGAATGGACAGGCAGTCCGACCGAGCTTGCGGAAGCGGTGAATACAGGCATGGCGGCAAATGCCCTCACCAAATACCTGAACGTTAAATCCGGCAGGCTGCTGGACGAGTACCATGTGAGGTATGAGAACAGAGCAAAACACTCCGGGCGGCAGGTGAAGCTCACCTATATGATAATTGACAATGTTGAGTACGAAGTAATCGACTGAGGACAGCGCGACGGCTGCGACGGTCGCGACGGTGGAAATGATGCCATCAAAGCAACCGTCGCAATCGTTGCGACCGTCGCGGATAGGAAAGGATAGGAAAATGAAAAGCGTACAAATCCCCTATGATCTGTTCATCGACCTCGCCATGTACCATCTGCGGGGCGAGGATGATTTTGAAGAAGAAATCCGGCAGGGCTTGAAGCAAAAGCTCGACGCCATGCTGAACCGGCAGCTCTATTCCCGGTACAAAACCGCTCCCAACGAAGAAGAACGGGAGCAGGCGCGGCAGGAGTATCTTGACCGGCGTGGAGTGCCGCAGAGCTACCGATGGACTACTCATCCTTGGGAACTGTGACAGGAGCGTGCCACGCTCCTGTTGCTGGCAGACAAGGCAATGCATTGGCTGCTGTCCCCTCGCGTCCCCCGTCCCCATCGAAAAATCCGCAGAGTTTGAGATGGATGTGGGCAGATGATTATGAGCAGGAGTCGCCTGCAAATAAGCTGCTGACCACGCCGGTTTTTGCGGTTTGTATCTACACTGCAAACCGCAAAACCGGCAGAGGCTTCCGCAGAAGCCGCATACCCCCTCGGAGAGCCCACTATACTTTGCAGCCGCAGGATGAAAGTATCATAGTGGGTTATTACACTTCCGCAGAAGTGCTCCCCCGAAAGCTACCCCGTCCTACGCAATCTGAAATCAGGAGGTAAACTGCCTATGGCAAGAGGCGACGGTATTCACCGTACCAACGCAAGAAATATGAGGCTGACCGCTGCCAAAATCGGCAACGCGCAGCAGAACAACGAACGGGAAAAGGAATCCTATGTCAATCAGGATATTGTCCCGGAGAGAACACGGCTCAATGTTCATTTCAAGAAACCGACAACTGGATATGCGGAGATGTTTGAGCAGATGAAAAAGGACGGGATCATCTCCACCCGTGGACTGAAAGAGGACGCCTTTCTCTACGGCGAGCTGGTCTTTGACGTAAACACCGCCTACTTTCACAACCACGGCGGCTATGACTTTGCAAAACGATTTTACACTGACGCATACAAATCCGCAATAGAAATTGTAGGTGGCGAGCAGTATATCCTTTCGGCGGTTATGCACGCCGACGAGCGCAACCGCGCCATGTCCGACGCGCTGGGCAAGGACGTGTACCATTATCACCTTCATGTGGTCTATCTTCCCGTCGTAGAAAAGCAAATCCTGTGGTCGAAGCGCTGCAAGGATGAGTCGCTTCGCGGCACGGTCAAGGAGATAATCCAGCAGGTCAGCATGAGCAAGAAGTGGGACTCCAAGCCCGCGCTGGACGAGAACGGTACGCCGATTCTGAGCGCCAAGGGCAAGCCTGTTCTCAAAAAATCCTACAGCGTTTTGCAGGACGATTTCTTCCGGTATATGCGCGACGCCGGGTACGACGATGTGGAGCGCGGCGAACGCGGCTGCTCCGAGGAACACCTGACGGTGACGCAGTTCAAGGTGCAGCAGGAACAGGCGCGGCTGGCAGAATTCACAGAGCAGAACCGTCAACAGGAAAAACAGGCAGCAACGCTTGGGAGCAAAATTGAAAAAATCCAGAATCAGCGGGTCGATGTGCGGTCTATCGAAAAAATCGTGGCAACGTCCATTCCCTTCTCATCCAAAGTTGCCATGGAGCGTGAGGACTTTGACCGACTTTCCACTCTGGCAAAGAAGTACGTTACAGCAGAGAAAAAGGAATCCAAACTGCAAAAGGCGTTGGATGTGGCAAACAAACTGATTGCAAAACTCAAGGCTGAGATTGACAGTTTGAAACAGGAAATTTCTGATTATAAGTCTGTCCACAGCAAGCTCCGTGCGGCAGAATTGGAGCGTGAAAATACGGAGCTGCGCGGGAAAGTCCGCAGCTATGAGGATGTAATTCAGCGTAATAATCTGTGGCGATTCTTCCATCCGCACAGAGAAAAAGCGGTCACGAGGGACGAAGCTCGCTGATTCCTGCGTAGAGCCGGAAAAATCGCATATTTGACGCTGGGAACGCTTCGGACGAGGAAGGTATCGCCGGAGCGTTTTCCATTAAAAAATCGCCGTTTTCCCCAAGTCAAGAGCCGGAGAAAACAGCCGAAAAATGCCACTCCTGTGCGACAGAGGGCAGAAAGGAGAGTTTATGAGAACAGGGCTTACGAAGCAGGAAAAGACCACTGATATTTGGTTTGACGAGAAAGACCCCCTTATCCATATCCGCACACACAACACCGACCTCAAGAACAGGTTGACCGCCTATGCCGCAGCACACCCCGGCGAGTGCCGCCAGACCGACGCAGACCCGGAAACGGGCTGCATGGAGTTTGTGATTCGCAAGGGGCGTTTCTCCTTTCGCCTGACCGTCCCATACAGCGCAGAACGCCGCAGGGCGGCAAGCGAGGCGGCGAAAAAGTGCGGCGTTCATAGAAAAGTTACACATTTGTATGGAGGCAGGAATTGAAAAGTTCGCGCTTTGCATGGTACAATCATATTGGATAAGTTTATCCGCACAAAACGAAAGATGAGGATATGCCCGAAAGGAGGAACACTTTTATGAAACGACTGCCAATTATAGTGCTGACGCTTGCGCTCTGCCTGCTGACAGCGGGCTGCGGCGCAAAGCTAAACGAGCCAGCCGACGGGGACTCTGCAAAAGCGGGGATCGTCGAGCGGATGGCAACGGTAAAAGCAGAGGAAATCAAATATATCTCATCATTCTTTTCTCGTGAGCATGTAAGCGCCGAAGACATGGCCTCCGTCCTAAATGCCGCAGCGGAACACCATAGCGAGCAGCCCGGTCAAGGCTTGGACCATTATACGATGGAGATATACCTCTCCGGGGGGCCTGACGCATATAACTCATCTGACGAACACTTCGTTTTCTTTGCCGGATTGGATGAAAACCATATAAACGGCATTTATTTCAACGGAAAAGGAGACAGCCATCGCATGAGCTTTGAGGACGAAACGCTCTACTGGCTGATCCGCAACGGTTACCGCACCGAAGTACAGGTAGATAAAGACGCTTATGAATACCATCAGGCCATTCTTGACCAGCGGGCGCAGCGATTGGCCGCGCAGTGCGCCTCTCCCTCTCGAACGGATATCCTCACCGGCTATGAGGTTGTGCAGTTTTATCAAAAAGAAGTCCTTACGGATGAAAGCGGCAGCTACACGGTCTATTGCTGGGAACCCGCGTTTCTGACGGCTTCTCCCGATGATATTCCGTGGGCGGGCGGAATGTATCTCGATGCGGACGGCAGGCTCTGCGCCTATGAGCAGTACACCTATTTTGTGACAAAAGGGGGAACCGGAGACTTCCCGCCCTACCGCTTCCTGCCATGGGATTTGTATAACGGAGAAACCGAAGAGACGGAAAAAGCACACACTTTGCAGCGTATCCGGCAGGCGTTTGAACCGGCGGTTCAGGCGCATTGGGCTGAGGATGTGTTGGCCGGCCTTTCCGATTACCACGAGGTTTCCGTCAGTACGGCAGAGCCGCTGGCCAGGGTGCTGCTTTCCTGCGAGTATGCCGTAAAGGACTTCAAGGTGCTGGGAATCGAGGCTTCTATGAGCAGCAGCCTATCGTTTTCCACAGAAGAGCTGTACGCTCTGGACGAGCTGTCACCGGATCGTCCGCTGCTGCTGAATATGACATTCTATGGCCTGCTGCCGTATTACGGGGTATCCTACGTCGATGACAGCGGCGAAACCATAAGCTATTCCATCAATATGAGCGGCAAAGACGGCTCTGTGATTTTAACCGAGTTTTTACCGTACACACAGTGCGGTACAGCCCCGAACGGTCGATAATCAAAAACACCAAAGCGCAATCGACAAAAATCGGTTGCGCTTTTTCATTGCCTTCCCCATACAGCGCAGAACGCCGCAGGGCGGCAAGCGAGGCAGCGAAAAAGTGCGGCGTTCATGGAAAAGACGCCGGACGGTAAGATAATTGCGCTTGACAAGTTTACTTGGCAACGATATAATAATGACAAGAAAACTTGGAAAGGAGCGATTCTGTTCAATGAATAAGGAGAAGATTTTGGAAAGCAGCCGCAGAGAGAACAAAAACAGGGATTTGGCGGAGATGGAAGTAACCGCGCAGGCAGGAAATATTGCCGGACATGTCGGTGCTGCGGTCTGCGTTGTTCTCACTCTTATCTTTCGTATCTTCACAAAAACATACTTTCTAAGTCCGTGGGTTGTTTATTTCAGCATCCTTACCACACACACTCTTGTAAAGTATGCCAGGCTAAAGAGAAAAACCGACTTAATCCTCGCTATTCTCTATTTGGCGATGTGCCTCACGTTTTTTGCCTTTTTTATCCTGCGGCTTGTGGAGGTCAAGGAATGAATGACGAGCTGAAATTGAAAAACAACCTCAAGGAAGCACGCGCAGAGAAAAAGCTATCCCAAACACAACTGGCGGAAATGATTGGTGTATCGAGAAACACAATCAGTTCCATTGAAACGGGGCAATTCAATCCGACCGCAAAGCTGGCATTGATCCTTTGCATTGCTCTGGACAAGAAATTTGAAGAACTGTTTTACTTTTAAGGAGGAAGCAAATGGATAATATCGCTCTGTTGATTTTAGGTGTGTTCATCGCTTTCCTTGGGATCGTGAACATAATGGGAAATATTAGCACAATACATTCCTACAACCGAAGAAGGGTCAAGGAAGAAGATGTACCGAAGTATGGGAGAGCCGTCGGTACAGGTACACTTATCATCGGTGCATCTTTGATAGCGGCATTTGTCACAGCTTTCTGGAGTGAAAAGGCAATGTCTTTCATTGTTATTCCGGCGCTCGTCATCGGCTTGGGATTTATCTTGTATGCACAGTTCAAGTACAATAAGGGAATATTCTAACTCATTTTTTGCAAAACCTATTGACTGTCACCTTGGGGGATAGCTTATCCTGTTTGTGGAGGTGAGTACAATGCTCATAAATGAAGTATGCAAAGAATGTAACCTGACCAAAAAAGCAGTTGAGTATTACACAGAGCAGGGACTAATCCAACCAAGGATAACAGAAAACGGGTATCGGCAGTTCTCCGAGACAGATGCTTTGAAGCTCAAGCGAATTGCAGTTTTGCGCGGACTGGGCTTTTCCGTTCCAGAGATTCGCACAATTCTTGAGAATGATAGCCGTACAGCAATTTACGATGTCCTCAACAGGAAAGAGCTTGAAATCGTCGAACTGCAAACAAAACAGGCATTGATAAAACAACTTGTGGAAAGCGGCGATTGGGAGCATATTGAAGGACAAGTGGAGGCGCTTCAAAACAAGCAATCCATATTGAACCGTATCCTTGATAAGTTTCCGGGCTTCTATGGAAAATTCGTATGCTTGCACTTCGCTCCGTTTTTGAGCGAAACAATCACAACAGATGAGCAGAGGGAAGCGTTTGAAACGATCATCCGATACTTGGACGGCATTTCAATAGCCGTTCCCAGCGATGTGCAGCAGTATCTTGATGAGATTAGAGAAAATGCTGATGCTGCTGTGACGCAAAGCGCATCTGCCGCACTTGCGGCAGCTATGGCAGACCCGGAAAAGTATATTCACGACAACAAGGAACTGCTCGAACAATATCGAGCGGTTGCGGAATCGGAGGAATATCAGGCATCTCCCGCCTGCCGACTGCAAGAATATCTAAAGCAATTCCAAAGGGAGAGCGGCTATAACGATGTATTTATCCCCGCAATGCAGAGGCTTAGCCCCGCTTACCGCGAGTATCACAAATCCCTGCAAGCGGCGAATGAGGTTTTCCTGCGGCATTTCCAGCAGAAGTGATTTTGTAAAAAGTTCATAGAACAATTCCCACCCACCAAAGCGCAATCGACGAAAAGCGGTTGCGCTTTTTTCCTGCCTGCCCCATATACGGCAGGATTTATGCAAAAATTGATTTTGGCGGGCAGGCACAATCTGTGCCTGCCCGCCTTGTCTGCCCCAAAAGCGCGGCAGGCGGCGGCAGTCAATGGCGCGAAGCGTTTATTTTGACCATTGACGGCGGTCGGCTGCTGCGCTATAGTCTTTCCGTCAGCTATCGAAAGGCTTATATTCCGTCACTGCTTTCAGGTATGCTTCTGGATCGCCGTTCAGAACCAAGTCTGCATAAGCAAGCGGGTCATTGTAGATCAGATAATCCAGCTCTGACCGCTGGAAGCGGTTATCGGCAACTTCGTTTTCAACAGCGGTGCAGTCAATGGAAATCTGGCTTCCATCGTCAAAAATCAATTCCACGCAGGCTGTGTCTATGTTGAATTGACAGGATATAAGTTTGCTCATGGTCATACCTCCAAGATGTTTTTTGAGGTGAATCAGGCGGTCAATTCCGGGTGATTATTGGCGGGAATCATATCAAAACCCGCTGCAAATCATTCAAAATAAGTCGTTGCGAACGGTTAGTACGTATAAAATAGCTGGCTACAAAACGGCTACAAAATTCGTAAGGAACCTATGTGCAGCACGAAATACGTGGATTATTTGGACAAAAAGCGTATCGAGAGTGCATTTTATAACCCTAAATCAAAGCCTAAGACTTGAGTGGGAATAAAAAACGGAAGCCGAAAAGTCCAGTCATACCAACGGTTTTCCGGTTTCGCCCACCCGTTTTGATAACACTTTGATAACACTTCTTCCAAGTGCCATTATTCTGAAATCCCGAGGGTTTCGGGGTTACAGATGATTTCCGGCGGCTTGGACGAAGCACAGAACCATATTTTAAGCCCGTACCGATGGGTCTACATCGGTACGGGCTTTTTGTCGTTCTGGGTTATTTATCATCTTTCAGCCGGTCTTTGAAAGCTTTCAACATCACATCGCTGAACTGCTGGGATGGCACTTTCACATAGCCGGAGGTTTCATCGTATTTCGGATAGTTATAACGCCACTTGTCGTAGTCCTCCCGGTTGATTTCGCCGTTGCGATATTTTTCGGCCTGTTCAGCCCACGCAGTGAGCATTTCGGATAGCTCGGCAGCGTCCTTCCCCTTCCGAGGGTCAACACGCAGGGAAACGCCGTTCTCGCCGGTGTCCACCGTCAGGCCGTAGCGATCCTCTAAGGTAAACAGGGTGTGCATCAGGCCGAGATAGCTGTCAATGTCCGGCACGGACAGCGCCAGTGGCGAGACACCCAGCGCACCGGCAAGGCTTTCCGTCAGCTCCGCCTTTGGCGTTCTGCTGCCGGATTCATACTGCGCCATACGGATGTCAGCGGTCTTTTCCGGGAAACCGACCACCTGCCCCAAGTATTTTTGCGTCATTCCCCGCAGATTGCGGAAGAACCGAATTCTCTCACCGATTGCCATAGCGATTACGCTCCTCGTTTTGATACTGTGCGATCAGTATAGCATATATCGTTAGTATTCGTCAAGATAGCAGAAGCAAAAAAGTTTAATTTTTTCCCCTGATGCTATTGACTTTACGGAATACGCTTAGTATGATAGCTATAGCAAATAGCGTTAAGTTATTTGTAGGCAACAGAATATCCGTCGTGCGTCACGGTAATGGCGTAACCGCTCGGGCAAATCGGAATGCGGTCAGAAAGTTCTCCGACAATAAACAAGAGAACAATATACAAATGAAAGGGGGTTATCCGAATGGAACCGAAATTTCTTCGTGCCGAGGAAGTGGCACAGGAGCTGAGCGTATCAAAGCCCTACGCTTACAAACTCATTCGCCAGCTCAACGAGGAGCTGAAATCCAAAGGCTTTATCACCATTTCCGGTCGAATCAACCGGGAGTATTTCAATGAACGGCTCTACGGAGCGAGAGAGGAGAACTGATTAAATGGGTGTTTTCAAATGCAAAGAAACTGGCACCTGGTACGTGATGACCCGTTATCGGGATTGGAAGGGCGAACGCAAACAGAAGTGCAAGCGTGGCTTTGCTACCAAGCGGGCCGCACAGGACTGGGAGCAAAAATTCCATATGCAGAACGCCGCCGATATGGATATGACCTTTGAGGCGTTCTACGAAATTTATACCAAGGATATGAAAGCCCGGCTGAAGGAGAACAGCTGGATCACCAAGCAGAACATTGTGGAAACCAAGATTCTCCCCTATTTCGGGCAGCGGAAGATCAGCGAGATCACCGCCCGTGATGTGATTGCCTGGCAGAACGAGCAGCTGGCGTATCGGGATGAGAAGCACAAGCCCTATTCCCGGACGTATCTCAAGACGCTGCACAACCAGCTCAGTGCCATCTTCAATCACGCCGTGCGGTTTTACGATCTGCGGGCAAATCCCGCATCGAAAGCCGGAAATATGGGCAACGAGGAACGCCGGGAGATGCTGTTCTGGACGAAAGAGGAATATCAGAAGTTTGCCGCCGAAATGATGGACAAGCCGGTTTCCTACTACGCCTTTGAAATGCTGTACTGGTGCGGCATCCGGGAAGGCGAGCTGTTAGCCTTGACTCCTGCGGATTTTGACTTTCAGAACAGCACTGTACGGATCAACAAGTCCTATCAGCGGCTTCACGGCGAGGATGTAATTACCAGCCCGAAAACCAGGAAAAGCAACCGTACCATCAAGATGCCGCAGTTTCTCTGCGAGGAAATGCAGGACTATCTTGGAATGCTCTACGGGCTGAAAAAGAAGGACCGCATTTTCACCGTGACCAAAAGCTATCTCCATCACGAGATGGACAGAGGATCCAAGGCCGCCGGAGTCAAGCGCATCCGGATCCACGATCTGCGGCACAGTCACATCAGCCTGCTGATTGATATGGGCTTTTCCGCTGTAGCCATTGCGGACCGGGTGGGTCACGAGAGCATTGAGATCACCTATCGCTATGCACACCTGTTTCCGTCCAAGCAATCGGAAATGGCGAAAAAGCTGGACTTTGAGAGGAGTGAACTGTAATGTCGGCAAAAAGCAGAGATGAACACAACCGTTGGCGGAACATCACAGTCGGTTTTCGGGTATCGCCGGAAGAAAATGAACAGCTCAACGAGGCCGTGGCCCTGTCCGGCCTGCCCGAGCAGGAATATTGCTACCGACGCTGTATGCAGCGGGACATTGTGGTGCACCCCAATCCAAGGGTATATAAGGCCCTAAAAACCACGATGGAGAAGATATTATCGGAGCTTCAGCGACTCAGCGATGCGGGCGGCGTTACCGATGAAATGCGGGACACGCTGACGCTGCTGAGCACGACGCTCAGCGGAATGAAAGGAGACGATGCAGATGGAGCTTGAAAAAGGAAATGACCGCTCCAAATGTATCTGTTGGCGCAGATACGGAGCAGTCATCCCAAAACCTTACTGACAATAGTATAACCACATTTCACTCAAAAATCAACAGTTTTGTTTTGAAAGGTGGTAATACAGATGGCTGAATTAAGAATTATCAGTATGGATGAAGTGCAAAGCAAGGAAGTTAACTGGCTTTGGTATCCATATATTCCTTATGGAAAAATCACAATCATTCAAGGCGACCCCGGCGAAGGTAAAACCACTCTGGCATTAAGACTGGCGGCACTTCTCTCGAAAGGAGAAGCGCTGCCCTATGACGATGCCGAGCGTGAACCTGTTAAAGTTATCTACCAGACCGCAGAGGACGGGCTGGAAGATACAATTAAGCCGAGATTAGAGGCAGCAGAGGCAGACTGTTCACAGATAAAAGTCATAGACGAATCGGAAGCAGCACTCAGTATGCTTGACGAACGCATTGAAAAAGCAATCATAGAAGTCAGAGCAAGAGTGGTAATCCTCGATCCGATTCAAGCGTATGTCGGTGCAAACATTAATATGAACAACGCTAACGAAGTCCGTAATATAATGGCTCAGCTTGGACGAGTGGCAGAGAAATATGACTGTGCCATTCTGTTGGTCGGTCATATGAACAAAGGAAGCGGAAACAAATCTTCCTATCGTGGACTGGGATCGATTGACTTTCAGGCGTCAGCAAGAAGTGTCTTAATTGTCGGCAGAATCCGAGACAATCCGCAGGTCAGAGTTATGGTGCAGGACAAATCCTCTCTTGCTCCCGAAGGCGAGGCTATTGCCTTTGAATTAGACAAAGAAAACGGCTTTAATTGGCTGGGGCATTATGATATTTCCGTTGACGATTTACTCAGCGGAATTGCGAAAGAAAAGAAATCAGAGCAAGCAGGAAATCTAATTCTTGAATATTTGTCTAATGGCAAAAAACCTCAGCAGGTATTGCTTAGAAAAGCACAAGCGGTGGGCATCTCGAAGAGAGTATTGTATGAAGCAAAAAAGGAATTGAATGTCCAGTCTGTTAAGGAGGGCAGTCAATGGTACTGGGAACTTCCCGAAGAATAGCAATCTTCAAGATTGCAACATTGCAAAGGCAGTCGCATCTGCAATCTTGCAATGTTCCTTTTCGGCAAGTGACAATGCAAAGTTTCGGCGGGGTGCAGGGAGGCCTTTTCAAAGGCATGTCCTGCTGGGGAGCAGCCCGCAGGCTGCCGGGGCAAAGTCCCATAGCCCCCGAGGGGAGATTCCCCCGATAGCGGGGGAAATGTCTGCGAAGCAGACAAAGGGGGCCTGGGTCCGGAGGACCGCAATAGCATCTTTTGATGGCCGCAGGCTGTCAAAAGTGCTTTTGCGTTACTCTTGACAAGAGTAACAGAACCCCGGCTGCGGCCGGAGGGTGAAAGGAAGTGAGATTTTATGAAGAGAACGATCAGCGCCGAGGTCGGTAAAGGCTCTGTCAACCATAACAGCCGCAAATTTCGGGCGGAGAATGTGGATGGAAGCCGCACCAACCGGAATATTGTCTACTGCAACGAGCGCATCCAGACGGTGTACCACCAGCTTTTCGATGAGGCTCTGAAACGCTACAACGAGAAGCAGACCCGAAGCGACCGACGCATTCCAAACTACTATGAGAAAATTCGCTCCGGCAATCAGGAGAAGCCCTTCCACGAGATTATCCTGCAAATCGGAAATAAGGACGATATGAGCGCCACCGGCGAGTATGCAGAGCTGACACGAACCGTGTTGGATGAATACTATCAGGGCTTTCAGGAGCGCAATCCAAACCTCCGGGTGTTCTCGGCACATCTCCATATGGACGAGGCCGCGCCACACATTCACATTGACTTTGTGCCGTTCACCACCGGGAGCAAGCGAGGACTTGATACTCGTGTATCGCTGAAACAGGCGCTGGCAGCGCAGGGCTTCAAGGGCGGCACTCGTGGTGCAACGGAATGGGCGCAGTGGGTACAGTCCGAAAAGGAGCAGCTTGCCGCCGTGATGGAGCGGTATGATATTCAGTGGGAGCAGAAAGGTACCCACGAAAAGCACCTCTCTGTTCTGGACTACAAGAAGCAAGAGCGAGAAAAAGAGATTGCTGCACTGGACAGCACCCTGGCCGAAAAGCAGGACGAGTTGGAAACGATACGGAATCGGATCGACAACTTCGATCAGGGTGTGCAGTCTATTGAAAAGTTGGAGCAGCGGATTGAAACAGATAGCGAATATCAGCTTCCTGATCCACCCACTCTGATGACAGCCAAGACCTATAAGCAGCGATTCGTTGACCCGTTGATTAAAAAGCTGAAAGAGATTATCCGAGAGGTGTTCTACCGCTACTACAAGGCACTGGACAGCTACCACCGGCTGAACACCACCAACGGGCGGCTCTACCGGGAGAACGAGCATCTGAACGCTGCAAATTACCGGCTCAAAGGAGAAAATGAAGTTCTGCGCTCCGAACTGAAAGATTTCCGCTTTCTGCGGAAGGTTTTTGGCAGCCGGCAGATCGACAATCTGATTGCGCAGGCAAAAGATATGGAACAGCAGCGAAAGCATACCCAGCGTCCAAGGCGCAGAAATACAAATTTTGAAAGGTGGGAACAGACAATGTCAAAAACAATTTTTGAAGAGATGGGCGGTACTTATACGCAGGTCAGGGATTATCTTCTCCCTGATCTGAAACTGCCCGAAGAAGATCAGCAGCCCATCGGCATATGGGGACGGCGCCACCGGCGTTACCTGAAGGAACATCGACGGGCAACCTATGCGACCCTGTTCACCAACGGCAAATTGAGCAGTTATCTTGCCGACATTGACCGTCAGGCGGAGGAGATGTTCTCTCGGCTGGTAAAGCAGATGGCTGAAGCGGAAGGCGTCACGGAGACCCTGAAAGCTACCGATCCAATGGAATGGGTCGGCAGGATGAATAACATCCGAAATCGGGCTATGGAGATTGTAAATAGCGAACTAATTTATAGGGTGTAAGCGCAACGGCGGCAGGGAGGAATTCCTGACCAATCCTTCCACGCAGCGAGATAGGCGAAGCTGGGCCAGAAACCGTCCCGGCGGAGAAGTGCTTGGGAAAGGCAGTCTTTTTCGGCGCAGTCGGGATGCCAGAGCAGACCGTACAATGTAATGCCATATTCCAGGTCGTCTTCTTCCCTCTCCAGCATTTCCAGCGTCGTAGCAAGCGGCGTTGTGCCGCTCCAGACCTGCATGGCCTTTTCGTAAGCAGTATGATGCCCCACCGCCATATCCGGGCGATAGTACTTCAGAAGCGTCGGCGCTTTCTCTGTCCGGGCAGCGCTCAGCGTGTGCCAGTAAAGAACAGCAATCCCCATTTCGTCATCGCATAAAGGCATACAGTCCTCAAAAGTTCCCATTGCCTGTGCATACCGTCCGGCATAATACTGGGCAAGGCCGATCCGATAGAGACTGTCCAGCTTTTCCGCACCCAAGGACAGACATTTTTCAAAATCAGCGATGGCGGGATTACTTTGCAGTGTCGTCAGATACCGTCCCGCCCGCAGTCGGAGCAAGGGCAGTTTTTCTGGCTCCAATTTTAGGCCCTCCGTATAGGCATCAATGGCCTCCCGGTAACGAAGCTGCCGGGAAAAAGCCTTCCCCAAAGCCAGAAATTTTTCTATGGAGTCCGGCAGAGCCTTTGCCTGTGTGACCACCTCGGAATCGGGAATACCGGCGGGAAGATTGAGAATCTGACTTTCTATTCCGGCATGCAGTTCATCAAACGGGTATTCCATCACAGCCCCCTTGTATACGGACGATAGCAGGCAGAGCAGACGATTTCCCCGTTTTGAAGGTGGGCAAAGCTCTCGGCAAATCGTTCTCCGCACAGGGAGCAGGTAACGGTCTTGAAGATCCGGGCCGCCTCCGGTACCGGTGCCGGGGCATCCTTCACATCAAACATCTGGTGAAAATCCCCATCCATGAGCCACGCCAGCCGCTCCTCCTTGGTCTTGTCCGGTGTTGGGCGCAAGACAAGGCGGAAAGACCTTCCGTCCGAACGGCGGTAAAAGGAGAAGGCGTTTTTTCCCTGTAAATTAAAAATCAGATTGCCCTTTCCGACGGTACAGGACAGCAGCGCCTGAATGGCATCTACGCCGCAGGCGTCGGTCTCGGCAATGCACACGATCTCCTCGTCCTCGGATGTCCGGTCGCTCCCGAACAGTTCCCACGCATACAAGACGGCGCGGAAGCCGACCGCAAGACCGCCGCAGCCGTGGCCATGAAACGCAACGCATTTTTGCCACAGAGATTCCAGTTCCTTTTGCATCGTATGACCTCCTATTTTTCCTGAATGGCAGCCTGTCGGTGTTCAAAATACAGGCTGATGAGATAGAATGACAGCGACAGCAGCATAATACACACGCCCGGTGAGAGGAGATACCCATAGGCCTGCCGAAGAAAGGCGCCGCGCTTATAGGCAAAGTTGATCACGGTGCCCCAAGTGGGATGATAAAGATCCCCAAAGCCCAAAAAGCTCAGGGTAGACTCCATCATAATGCAGCCGTTGACACCCAGAAGAAACCGGGAAAGCAATACATCATACAGGTTCGGAAGAATATGGCGGAGAATGATGTGTCTCCGGCTGTATCCCTGAATCACGCAGTTTTCAATAAAAGGCTGTGCGTTCAGGTGAATGACCTTGGCGCGGACATTCCGGGCCGTCCCTACCCAGCTGAATGCAGCGATCAGCAGAATCAGGTTCCGGCTGGAGCTTCCCAGAAAGGTCGCCAGCACGATCATGGTCACCAGCTTCGGAAGCAGCACGAAAACATTGATAATGCCATTGGATAGGCCGCCCAAAAGGCCTTTCCCGGCAGCCAGCGTACCAATCACACTTCCCAGAAGCAGGGTCAGAGTGCTGCTGGATACGCCCACCAGCAGCGTCTGCCGGGTTCCGTAGACCAGTTCCGTAAAGATGTCATAGCCCAACGCATTGGTGCCAAGTAGATGTTCCGCAGACGGTATAAGCCACGGACCGAACGTTTCCTTCTGACCGTAAGCTGTAAACGCAGTAGGAAACAATGCAGCGGTCAGAAAAAGAATCAAAATCACAATTCCAAGAAAAAGTGGAATATGCTGTTTTCTCAAGCCGGACCACCTCCGAAGCGTACCTTGGGGTCAATAAGAATACAGATCAGGTCCGTCACGACAATGGAGACCGTCATAATCGCCGTCGTGACAAACAGGATTCCCTGCATCAGCGGATAATCCAGCGTGTACACAGCGTCAGAGAGCAGGCTCCCCATGCCACCGATGGAAAAGATGTTTTCCACCACCAAAGAGCCGCCGATACAGGTACTGACGCTCATGCCCACCATGGTGATGAAGGGTTGGGCGATGTTTTTCAGAATATACCCGAATTTGATCTTGTGATCGGACAACCCCCGTTCCTTCGCGTAAAGCACATACTTCTCCTCTGTCACCTGACTGACGGTATTGCGCATCAGCAGATAACGGGACGGGGCGGCGGCAATGGTCAGAGTAAGCACAGGAAGGATCAGGTGGTGTATCCGATCCAACAGATATGCGGCAGTTCCGGGGGCAACGCCAGCGCTGTTCAACCCGGTATAGGGAAACCACCGCTGCCGAAAGCAGAACAGGATCATCAGTACCAATGCGATCAGAAACGTAGGCATCGTATTGACGATGATCTGGAATGTCGTTGACAGTTTATCTAAGACGCTGCCCTTTTTGTAACCGCAGTGCAGTCCCCACAAAAGTCCCAGCGCCGTGCTGAGCAGCACGGCGGGCAGCGTAATCTGCAAGGTGTATCCCAGCCGCTGCCCAATGAGGGCAGAAACGGTGGTTTCTTTCTTGTAGGAGTAGCCAAGTGTTCCGTCAAAAAGCGAGCGCAGATAGTGCCCAAACTGCGCGAATACCGGCTCGTCCAGATGGAGGGCCTGCCGGTAGTAAGCTACCTGGGCAGGGGTCATATCCTCCTCGGAAAAGCCGGTGAGATAGGCGATAGGATTCCCCGGTAAAAGCCGGGGTAGAAAAAAGTTCAGAACAATAACGATCAGGAAGCACACCAGTGCAAGGATCAGATTCTTTCGATACTTTTTCACCGGTGTGCCTCCTGCGTTAAAATGATTATTTCTTGGTGATGCTGAACCAGTTGTTGACGTTGTTCAGCCCGAACACAGCGTCAACGGTCACGTTGTCCAGCGCAGAGGAATAGGCCAGCATCATGTTGTCCCAGTACAGAGCAATCAGCGGCATATGGGCCGCGTAGTAGTCCTGTAGCTTTGCCGCGCCCACATAATATTCTTCGATGGTCTTGGCAGACTTCATCTCGCTGAGGATCGCGGAAAACGCCTCGTCAAACACCTGGCAGCCGCCCTGTACGGCGTGGCTGCCGTCCACATAGATGGAACCAAGGCCGTTCCCCATACCCATACCGGCAGCAGTGTAGCCATAGATGGCCGCCTCCATGGTGATATTGTTCTCAGAGAATTTATTGCTGGTCTTGGCATTGTAGGCATCTTTGTCCACCGTATCCAGATTTACCTGAATACCAAAGGACTCCAATTGGGTCTTGACCATTTCCGCGTAGCCCACATGGGTCTCCTTGGCGGCGTTGACCGTCAGTGTGAAAGCAGCGACCTGACCATCTGCGTTCACATAGAAGTCATCGGCGTTCTTTTCGGCATAACCGGCCGCTTTCATGTATGCATCTGCTTTGGACGCATCAGTAGTCAGCTTTTCGGTTTCCTTATAGCCGACTGTGGTGGCGGGTACAAAGCCCCGATTGGGGATCTCGGCGTAGGCACTGCCGAAATACGTCTTGAAGGCATCATAGTCCAGCGCGTAGGAAACCGCCTGACGCAGATCCTCGTTGGAGAACAAACCCTTTGCGTTGTTGAATGCCAGCACGGCGGGCGCATTGGCCGCAGCCACATTGATCAAAGAGACGTTGGCATCACCGGCCAGCACATCCTGATACGTTCCCGCCACGCCGGCGGAGTAGGCCCAGACCATGTCGATGTCGCCCTGCTGGAGCGCCAGATACATGGTATCCTCGTTGCCGAAAAGCTGATAGACGATCTTTTCCACATTGGGCCGCTGGGGATACTTTTCATTCACAACGAATGTGATGGTGCCCGCTTCCTTATTGAAGGACTCCAGCACATAAGGGCCGCAGGTGATCCGAGCTTCCTCGTCGGTGACGGTGTCTTTGCCCTCATAAACATGCTTGGGCATCACGCGGAAGGACGTCATATTGCTCAGTTCACGGACATTGGGAGATGTCAGCGTCAGAGAAATGCTCATCTTATCGTCGGAGATAGTGTAGCCGGTGTACTTGGCTTCTGTGATTTTTCCCTCTTCGTCAGTCTGCGGCTCAAAGTTGGCACTTCCGTTGGCCTGATCGTACTGGAGGGTAAAGAGGATGTCCTCGGCAGTAACGCTCTCGCCGTCGGACCACGTCATGCCGTCCTGAATGGTATATGTCCAGGTAGCGGCATCCTCGGTAGCGTAGGTTGCCAACAGCGGATGGTATTCGCCCTTAGTATCCTGATAGACCAGAGGCAATTCGGATACACCGCTGGCCAGCATATCAAAATTGTATTCGCCAAAGGTTGCCGTTTCAATGGCAGCAGTCGTGCCGACCGTAATACTCTCGATCTTGGCAGACGGTTCATCTGTCGTGTCCGGCTGCTTACCGCAGGCTGCCATGGTAAACACCATCAGCATAGCCAGCAGCAGGGCTGTGACTTTTTTCATCATTGGTTTTTCTCCTTCTGTCGTGAGTTTTTATTGTCAAATACATAGATTTGATCGCAAAGTAATTTCACCAGAGCCTCATCATGGCTGATAAGCAGGATACTGCCTCCGCTTTCCCGCATCTGCCGCCGCACCATCCCCAGCACATTGGCCTGTGTGGATACGTCTAACATTGATGTGGCTTCATCTAAAATCAGCAGTTTTGGCTGGAATAACAGACACCGGGCGATAGCGACTCTCTGTGCCTCGCCGCCGGAGATCTGGTGTGGCAGGTGGGCAAGGATCTGAGGTGCAAGGCCAACCTTGTCCAGCATTTCTTTTGTTAATGACAACTCCTCGCCTTTAGGACTGAAACGGTGATAGCGTATCAGTTCTATGAAACCGGCCCCGATCTTCTGAGCGGGGTCTAATGTGGCGTAAGGCTGCTGGTAAACCATTTGAATGTGGATACCAAGTCTGCGGTCATACGGCTGGTCTGCTGAAACAAGTATCTGATCATCCAGCGTGATTGTGCCCGCATCCGGTGGACAGATGCCGCAAAGCACTTTGGCAAGCGTGGATTTACCGATTCCGCTCTTCCCGAAAACACCGAAGATCTGGCCGTCTGGAATATCAAAAGAAACATCTTGAAGTACGGGATTTCCGTTGAAAGCTTTATCAACATGTTGAATGGAGATCATTCCGCGCAGCACCTCCATTCTCGACTATTGTTTTTTCTCGGTGGCATCTCGGTGCGACACCGCTCCCTTGCCGAAGGACAGCGGCGGTAGAATGGACAAAAGCCTGTTTCTGTTCGCAAGGCTGGCGTCTCCCGCATACCGTTCTCTACCAACGCACCCAGCAGCGCTTTGGTATATGGATGATAAGGAGCGGTAAGCACCTCAGATGAAATGCCTGTTTCCAACATTCTCCCGCCGCACAGAACAAGGATACGGTCACAGGTCGCCGCAACGGAAATATCGTGGGTGATGATCAGCTTTGCCGCATCCGGAAAAAGTTCATTCAAAAGAGACATCGTCTGCTGCTTGCTATCCTGATCCAAACCGTTGGTAGGCTCGTCTGCAATCAGCAGCCTGGCCCGGGAGCAAAGTGCCAGAGCGATGGTCACCCGCTGGGCCATACCACCGGACAGCTGGAATGCATACCGGTCCAGGATGGCCTCCGGCTGGGTAAATCCCACCTGCGCCAGTTTTTCGCGGGCAAACGACTCTCTCTGAGGTGCTGCAATGCCCAGCTTTGCAATGCTGTCAAACATCTGGCGGCGGATGCTTCTGGACGGGTCAAGAAACTCATGCCCGTTCTGCGGGATATATACGATTTCCCGCCCCAGCATGGACCGGAGTTTCTTCCCCTTCGGCAAAGCCTTCCCACAAAATAAGATTTCACCGGAAACCAGTCTCACATTTCCGGGCAGCACGCCCATAACAGACTGCGCGATCAGTGTCTTGCCGGATCCGGTCTCGCCAATGAGGGTCAGACTTTCCCCGCAGGAAATATGGAAGGATACTTTGTGGACCAGTTCTTTTTCCGTGCGATCCAGTTTTGCGGCGATCACGCCGCTGTCATACTGCAAAATAGGTGTTTCCAAGTGTCCCTCCGAAGCGACATTGCTTTGCATCTCCGCCCTACACAAAGACGCAGCGCTTTCTTCCCCAAGAAGCGCTGCACCCTTGCGTTGGGTCCGGGCGGAAATGCGTGTATGAACCGATGAGCATACTATAGCAGATGAGATGCTCTGGCGGAAGCCTCCCCGGGGGATGTTTTTTTCTTCATCGAGGCAAGAGCCGCGCCCACGCTCTCGACGTGCATATTTGGCCTAAGCCTTACGCTGATTGGGCAGGAAATCGCCACAAAAAACAGAACCACCATCCCTTCGGAAAAACGGAAGTTGATTTTTCTCAGACACAGTTTCCTTAGTTCTTACCGGCACCAGAGTTTCCTTTTCTGAATTCAAGGGAATCGCTGCCACTGAATCCTCCGAGCTTACAAACATATTCATTCATCGGAAAACATAAAACAGCATATTGCGCCGAATCCATCTGACCACGTGCCGTACCTGGACTTTCTGCCTGTATGCCGACAGTTGGAACATGATGATTTCACCATGGCCCACGCGCTGAAAAAATAGACGCAAACCGGGCCCCACAGAGGTTTTTTCCTCTGCGGGGCCCGATCAGTGAAATGGTTATTGGGCGCGTATCTTACAGAAATGTAAGGCGGCGTGCTCTTGTTTTTTGCTGATGGTGGTTGCTTTTCCGGGCAAAAATGGTATGATAGAATCGGAACGATAGAAAAAGGACCCAAGTGGAGACGAGCTATGACGGCATTTTTACAACAATACATCTCTCCGGCGCTGCCGGTGATCCTTTGGCTGGGAAGGGCGCTGGTTTCCGGGCTGGCAGTCTGGCTGCTGGTGCGGTGCTGCCTGTCCCTGTTCCGGGGAAAGGACCGGGAGAGCTGGGGCTTTGTGACCCTGTCCAATGGTGCGCGGTATGAAATTTATCACTGGGAAAACGTGATTGGCCGCGCAAAACGGTCGGATATTCGTATAAACTTTCCCTCTGTGTCCCGCAGTCACGCCATTTTGTCCCGGGACGAGGCCGGGACATGGCGGGTCAACCCGTTGAATCACAGCAGCGGCGTGCTGCTGAACGGACAGCGGACGCTGACGACCGCCGATCTGCATCCCGGCGACTCCATCGCCGTGGGCGGTGTGGAGCTGTTCTTTTTCCCGTCGGACAAGCCCCAGCCATCCGGCCAGCCCCAGCGGCGGCCCGGGCCGGTAGGCGGCCTGTGGCTGCTGACATTTATTCAGCTGCTGCTGTGGGCACAGTTTGCCCCGAACTTCGGAGCGGAGAATATCTATCCCATCAGCGCAGGCTTTTTCGGATTGTGCGGCCTGGGGTGGGTGCTGTACGCCGTCAGCCGAAAGCTGCACCGGAGACAGTTTGATCTGGAGACCCTGGCGCTGCTGCTGACCACGGTGGGCTTTGCCATTACCTCCGCCTGGGACCCGGGGGCCCTTTACAAGCAGCTGGCGGCGGTGACGCTGGGCATGGGCATTTACGGCACCCTGGTGTGGCTGCTGGGGCGGCTGCATCTGGCGGTGAAGCTGCGCTGGCCGGTGGCTGCGGCCGCGGCGGCACTGCTGGCCTTCAACGTTGTGATGGGGGAGCGCATTTTCGGAGCCAAGAACTGGATATCGGTGGGCCCCATTTCCTTCCAGCCGTCGGAGCTGGTGAAGCTGGCGTTTATCCTGGCGGGGGCCGCCACCCTGGACCGGCTCTTTGCCAAGCGGAACCTGATCTTCACGGTGCTGTTTTCCGCCTATTGCGTGGGATGTCTGGCGCTGATGAGTGACTTTGGCACGGCGCTGGTGTTTTTCGTGGCCTTTCTGTGCATTGCCTTTTTGCGGACCGGGGACCTGGCCTCCATCGTGATGATGACGGCGGCTGCGGGCTTTGCCGGGGGACTGGTGCTGCACTTCAAGCCGTATGTGGCCCAGCGGTTCACCGTCTGGCGGCATGCCTGGGAATTTACCCAGACCACCGGCTATCAGCAGAGCCGCACCATGTCCGCTGCTGCGTCCGGCGGCCTGTTCGGCACGGGGCCGGAGGACGCGTGGCTGAAATATGTGGGGGCGGCCAACACGGACCTGGTATTCGGCGTGGTGTCGGAGGAATTCGGGCTGCTGCTGGCGCTGGTATGCGTGACGGCGGTGATCGCCCTGGCGGCGTTTGCCCTGCGGGCCGGCGACAGCGCCCGCTCCAGCTTTTATGCCATCGCCGCCTGCGGAGCGGCGTCTATGCTGGTGTTCCAGACCTCTCTGAACGTGCTGGGCGCGGTGGACATCCTGCCGCTGACCGGCGTGACATTTCCCTTTGTGTCCATGGGCGGGTCCAGCATGCTGTCCTGCTGGGGGCTGCTGGCCTATCTGAAGGCCATCGATGTGCGCCGTCCGCCGGAAAAAGAAATCTCTCCGCCGCCCAAGAGTGAAAAAACGCCGGAGCGGCAGGAGGGATTCTTCGACGGGATCCCCGGGGTCCCTGTGGATGAGATATTCGGAAAGGAGGAGCGGTCTTGAAACAGGTAAAGCTGCGGTCCATGCTGGTGCTGGCACTGATCGCTGTGCTGGGCGCGGGCGTGGTGCTGTTCTGCGTGCGGTATGTGGTGCGGGGCGGACAGTGGGCCGCCTTCTCCGCCAATGACCATGCCTATCGGGATGGGCGGCTGGCCTTGGGTCAGGTGCTGGACCGCAACGGGGTGCTTTTGTATGACGGGGCCTCCGGCAGCTGGGCAGAGGACGGCACCATTCGCCGGGCGACGCTCCATGTGGTGGGCGACCGGGACGACAACATTTCCACCTCTGCCAAGGCGGCTATGCGGCGGCGCCTGGTGGGCTTTGACCCGCTGACGGGCACCTCCGCCGGAGGACACAAGGTATATCTGACCATTGACGCAGAGCTGAACGCTGCGACCCTGGAGGCCCTGAACGGCCGGAAGGGGGCCGTGGCGGTGTACAACTACCGCACCGGCGACGTGCTGTGCATGGTGTCCAGCCCCACCTTTGACCCGGCGGACCCGCCGGAGATCCGGGACGGGGATAGCCGGTATGACGGCGTGTATCTGAACCGGGTGCTGTCGTCCACGTTTGCCCCGGGCTCCGTGTTCAAGCTGGTGACCACTGCTGCGGCTTTGGAGAATCTGGACGGCGCTCTGGACCGGCACTTCACCTGCACCGGGCGTCTGGAGCTGGACGGCGGCGTTATCACCTGTCCCTATGCCCACGGGGATATGGACCTGTATGACGCCCTGGCCCGGTCCTGCAATTGCGCCTATGCCCAGATGGCGGTGGAGCTGGGGGGCGAGACCCTGGCTCGATACGCGGAAAAGACCGGACTGACGGAGAGCTTCACCGTCAGCGGCATCAGCGCGGCGGCCGGACAGTTTACCGTGGGTCAGGGGGCAGATCTGGGCTGGTCTGGCGTGGGCCAGTACGACGATCTGGTGAATCCCTGCGCGTTTCTGCGATTCTTGGGCTCCATCACCGGCGGCAGGTCCGCAGGACCCCGGCTGGTATATAAGGAGACCACCATGCACGGCATTCCTCTGCCCGGAGACGGCGCGCCGTCTCTGAAGGCCCCCTTTGACGCGGACACCTGCCGGGTGCTGCGGGATATGATGCGCAACAATGTGCAGCAGACCTATGGACAGAGCATGTTCGGCTCGCTGGCGGTGTGCGCCAAGTCCGGCACCGCCGAGGCTGCGCCGGGTCAGTCGCCCCATGCGTGGTTCGCGGGCTTTGTGGCGGACGAGGATCTGCCCCTGGCCTTTGTGGTGCTGGTAGAAAACGGCGGCGGCGGCGCGGACGCCGCCGGGCCCATTGCTGCCCGGCTGCTGACCATGGCCGCAGGATGAGCCAACCCCCTGGAGGACGTGTGTCCTCCAGGGGGGATTTTTATTCAGCCGGGGGATACAGGGCCGACAGCAGCCGGGTGTAGATGCCCTCCGGGTCCTTCCGGAACCGGTCCGCCAGATCCCGGGCCATGGCCTCGGTGGCGGCGGTGAGCTCCAGGTGCAGGATACTGTCCACATCGTCCTGCAGGCGCAGCTCCACCAGATAGGAGCCGTTTTCCTGGGCGGCCACCCGACTCTGGACCTGGTTTTTCCGCAGCAGCAGGCGGTTGTATTCCGCCACATTCTTATCCGTCCGCAGCCGCACGGAGTAGGGGAGACTGGACTCGCAGATCTCGCTGTTTTTCAGCCCCTTGGGAGTGATGGCATAGCAGCCGTCCTCCGTCAGGCGCAGATGCTCCGTCCGTACCAGGTCGTTCAGGCACTCGGCATAGGCAAAGTAGTCGATGCCGTCGTCACACATGGTCAGCTCCTGCATGCCCTCCGGCGGCAGGGGCTCCGATACCCGGGCGGCAATATATAGAATCAGGAATTTGATCTCCAGCTTATCGTGAATGAATCCGGCAACCATGCGTATCCCATCCTCTCCAACCGTTTTTCTTTATTATACCGGAAATTCCCGGATTTGTACAGGCCTTTTTCCCGCACCACCGGCGGCAGGCGGCATACACTGGAATGAAGGGCGCAGCCAGCCCCTTCATTACTTAATGGGAGGTTTATTTCATGCCTGAAAACGGAATGCCGGGCCCGGTCTGCGATCTGAGCAGTGTTCGCGAGTCCGTTTGTATCCATACACGGAAGATCTTCGACTCCTGCCGCGACAAGGACTGCGTGGAGGACCTGCGGTTCTATCCCACGGCGTCGGCCATGGAGCTGCTGTCCGGATGCCAGATGGTTCGGGGCGGCACGGCGGAGCTGCTGTACGTTTACACCGATGTGGAGCCGGTGACCTTCAACCGGGGATTTTACTCCATTGACATGCGGTTTTTCTACCGCGTGACCCTGCAGGTGGGTACCGGAACGCCCCGGTGCGCCGGGGCCGAGGGCCTGTGCGTGTTCGACAAGCGCTGCATCCTGTTCGGCAGCGAGGGCAGCGCCAAGATCTTTTCCTCCGACACGGTCATTGACGAGCACGATATCCCCGGCCGCATGCGTACCAATCTGCCCACCGCCGTGGTGGAGGCCGTGGACCCCATCGTTCTGGACACCCGGGTGGACGACGGCTGCAAGCCCCGGTGCTGTGAGTGCGGCCTGACGGAGATCCCGGCGTTCATCGCCCGCAGCTTCGGCGAGGAGCTGGTGTTCGACGACAGCGGACGCCGCCGGTTCTATGTGACCCTGGGCCAGTTTACCCTGGTGCGGCTGGAGCGGGACACCCAGCTGCTGATCCCGGTGTATGACTACTGCATCCCCCAGTCGGAGTGCAGCTGCGGCGACCAGGAGGACCCCTGCGGCCTGTTCCGCAACGTGGCCTTCCCCATCGGGGAGTTTTTCCCGCCCAGCACCCTGGAAATGCCCAAGGACTATGCCAGCACCCGCAGCTACTGCGCCTGCCACTGACGGGCAAACATGTCACAGCCCCCGGCCGCACGGCCGGGGGCTGAGCTTATTTTTCCTTGACTACGACGTTTTCGCTGCCCAGCCACTCCCGGCACTCCTGCAGCAGGGCCGGGTGATTCAGGCAGTGGGTGCCCAAGAGCTTACCGGTGTCCGCCAGGCGGATCTTTACCGGGGTGCCTCCCTCAAACATGGTCATCACCAGCTTGATGTGGCGAAAGGCGGGGCTGTCGGCGCTGGGGAAGCGGAGATAGATGGTGCTCTCCTTCTGAGCCGGACGGCGGGCGGGCTGCGCCGCCGCAGGCGGCAGTCCGCTTTCCAGAGGGTACAGAGAGTCGCACATGATCTGGGGCGGCTTCTCGTCCCGGACGGACAGGCGTCCCTTTACCAGCACAGGGGTGTTCACCTGCATATAGCTGCCGCACTGGTCAATGACCCGGCTGAAGCACAGCAGCTCCATGGACGCCAGCTCGTCCTCGATGGTCACATAGGCCATGAGGGTGTTGCTTTTCGTGGTGCGGGTGCGGCTGGCGGTGATGACCCCGGCCACGGTGACATTCTGTCCGTCGGCAAACCGCCGGGGACCGCCCTCGGCCTCAAAATCGGACATGATGGCGTGGATGGGTACGGCCCCGGCCCGCTTGGCCAGGGGACGGTAGTCCTCCATGGGGTGACCGGACAGGTACAGGCCCGTGGTGTCCTTTTCCATATTCATCCGCTCCACGGCGGTAAACTCCGGGATATCCGGCAGGGGAACTGCGGACACGGCGGCTCCTGAGGGGGTGGACATGCCGAACAGGTCCATCTGCCCCTCCACATTCTTCCGGCGGGAGGAGGCAATGCCGTCCAGTACCCGCTCGTACACCGCCACCAGCTGGGAGCGTCTGGCTCCCAGACTGTCGAAGGCACCGCAGCGGATGAGGTTCTCCACCGCCCGCTTGTTCATGTCCGTGCAGTCGAACATCCGCTGGCAGAAATCCTGGAAGGAGGCAAAGGGCCCGTCCTGCTGCCGCTGGCGCACCACGGCCTGGATAAAGCCCCGGCCGATGTTCTTCACGGCCACCAGGCCGAAGCGGATGCCGCCCTCCTCCACGGTGAACCGGTCATAGGAGCGGTTCACATCCGGCGGCAGCAGGGCGATGCCGCAGTCCTTGCACTCGGCGATGTATTCGGCCACCTTGTCGGAGTTGTCCAGCACCGAGGTCAGCAGGGCAGCCATATACTCCCGGGTAAAGTGGCACTTGAAGTACGCCGTCTGATACGCCACCACCGCATAGCTGACAGCGTGGGCCTTGTTGAAGGCGTAGTTGGCGAAGTCGTAAATCTCGTTGAAGATATCCTGGGCCGTGGCCTCCGGAATGCCGCTGGGAACGCAGCCCCGGATGCTCCGGGAGGGGTCGCCGTGGAGAAAGGCCTCCCGCTCCCGCTCCACGTCCTTGGCCTTCTTTTTGGACATGGCCCGGCGCACCATGTCCGCCTGGCCCAGGGAATAACCCGCCAGCTCCTGGAAGATCTTGATGACCTGCTCCTGGTACACGATGCAGCCGTAGGTGCCGGAGAGGATCGGCTCCAGCTTGGGGTGCTTATAGGTCACCAGGGAGGGGTCGTGCTTGCAGGCCACAAACCGGGGGATGGAATCCATGGGCCCCGGGCGGTACAGGGCGATGATGGCGGTAATGTCCTCGATGCTCTGGGGCTTCAGGCCCAGGCAAACGCCGGTCATGCCGGAGGATTCCATCTGAAATACGCCCCCGGTCTTACCCTGGGTCAGCATGTCGAAGGTTTCCCGGTCGTCCATGGGAATGTCTGCCAGGCGGAAGTCCGGGTGGTCCCTCTGGACCATCTTCACCGCATCGTCCAGCACCGTCAGGTTCCGCAGACCCAGAAAGTCCATTTTCAGCAGGCCCAGCTCCTCCAGCGTCACCATGGTATACTGGCACACGATGGATTCGTCGTTTCGGGCCAGGGGAACGTATTCGTACACCGGCCGCTTGGTGATGACCACGCCGGCGGCGTGGGTGGAGGCGTGCCGGGGCATTCCCTCCAAGGCCCGGGCGGTGTCGATGAGCTTGTGGACTCTGGGGTCTCCCTGATACAGGTCCGACAGCTGTTTGGACAGCTTCAAAGCGTCCTCCAGGGTGATATGGGGCCCGGTAGGCACCAGCTTGGCCACGGTGTCCGTCTCGGCATACGTCATGTTCAGCACCCGGCCCACATCCCGGATAGCGGCCCGGGCCGCCATGGTGCCGAAGGTGACGATCTGGGCCACATGGTCGTCGCCGTACTTGCGCCGGACATAGTCCACCACCTCGCCCCGGCGGGTGTCGCCGAAGTCCATGTCGATATCCGGCATGGACACCCGCTCCGGGTTCAGGAACCGCTCGAAATAGAGGCTGTACTGCATGGGGTCGATGTCCGTGATACGCAGGCAGTAGGACACCATGCTGCCGGCGGCGGAGCCGCGGCCCGGCCCCACGGGGATTCCTGCGCCCTTGGCATAGTTCACGAAATCCTGGACGATGAGGAAATAGTCCGTAAAGCCCATTTTCTCGACCATGGCCAGCTCGTATTCCAGCTGCCGGTGGTATTCCGGCTTCTGGGCGCCGTAGCGCTCCGCGAAGCCCTTTTCACACAGCTCCCGCAGATAGGTGGGAGAGTCGTACCCCGGCGGCAGCCGGAACTCCGGCAGGTGATACTTGCCGAAGGTGAAGTCAAACCGGCAGCGGTCGGCAATACGCTGGGTGTTCTCCACGGCATCGGGATATCCGGCAAACAGCGCTTCCATCTCCTCCGTGGAGCGGAGATAGAAATTCTGCGGCTCATAGCGCATGCGGTTTTCATCGTCAACGGTCTTGCCGGTCTGGATGCACAGCAGCACGTCATGGCTCTCGGCGTCCTCCCGGCGCAGATAGTGGGCGTCGTTGGTGCAGACCAGGGGAATACCCGTCTCCTGGTGCAGGCGCAGCAGGCCCCGGTTCACCGTGGTCTGGTCGGGGATGCCGTGATCCTGAAGCTCCAGATAGAAGTTGCCCTCGCCCAGGATATCCTGCATGGTCAGGGCATATTCCTTGGCCCCGTCATAGTCGCCGTTTACCAGGCGGCGGGGAATTTCTCCGGCCAGGCAGGCGGACAGGCCGATAAGGCCCTCCGAATGCCGGCGCAGCAGGTCCAAATCAATGCGGGGCTTGATATAGAACCCGTCTACAAAGGCCTGGCTCACCAGGTACGACAGATTCCGGTATCCCGTTTCGTTTTCGCACAGCAGCACCAGATGACGGGATTCGGCGTCCAGCTCATAGGTCTTATCCAGCCGGGTGCGCCGGGCCACATATACCTCGCAGCCGATGACCGGATGGATGCCCTGGGCCTTGCAGGCCCGATAGAAGTCGATGGCGCCGTACATAACGCCGTGGTCCGTGATGGCCACAGCCGTCTGCCCCAGCTCCTTTACCAGCTTCGGCAGGTCCCGGATGCGGCACGCACCGTCCAGCAGACTGTATTCCGTGTGGACATGCAGATGGGCAAAGGCCATATTACGCCTCCTCCAGCATGTCGGTGAGGATTTCCGCCGCCGTAACGATCAGGCGGCCGCAGTGGTCGCTGCCGGCCAGCTCCAGCGCCAGCTCCGACGGCTCCAGCTCCTGGGACCGCAGCAGCTCCCGGCAGTCCAGCCGGTGGAACCGCTCCGTAAAGCGCCGCTGGTACTCCTTCACCCGGGCGGTAACGGCGGCCCGGTCTGTGGGATCGGGGCAGGCGGTTCCCAGCAGCATCACCGGTGCGGACACTGCGCCGCAGATACTGCCGCAGCGGACGCCTCCGCCCATGCCGGCCCCCAGGGCCATGGCCTGGTCCACCGTCAGGCCCGCCCGGTCCCGGAAGGCGGCCAGCAGGCACTGGCTGCAATTGAGCCCCTGCCGCCGGTAGTCCATGGCGGCGTGGCAACGTTCGGCTTTATTCATGGGATTCCCTCGCTTCCTCCATCAGTCTGCGCATACGATGATTCATGCAGGATTTGCTCACCGGCGGGTCGCTGCGCTCCGCTAATTGCTGCAATGACATTTCGGGGTTGTCCAGCCGCAGCTGCGCCGCCTGGCGCAGCTTTTCCGGCAGCAGAGCCAGCCGTCCGCTTTCCGCCAGGCGGCTGATGGCGGCGGTCTGCTCCAGGGCGGCGTCCACGGTTTTGTTGACGTTGGCCATGTCACAGTTCATGGCCCGGTTGGCGCCGTTGCGGATCTCCTTATCCACCTTGGCGGTCATGATGTCCATGGCCGCCGCCGGGGCCCCGATGGTGGTCAGCAGATCCTCAATGTGCTCGGACTGCTTGAAATAGATGACGCTGCTGCCGCTGCGGCGGACGCTGTGGGGCACGAAGCCCATCTCCGTCAGCAGGGCCGACACCTCACGGCTGGCCTGCATGTGGGAGGTGGCCAGCTCCAGGTGATATCGCTTCTCCGGGTCCGTGACGCTGCCCCCGGCCAGAAAGGCCCCCCGCATAAAGGCGGTGCGGCAGCACTCATCCTCCAGCAGGCCGAAGTTCACATGCAGCACCAGACTGGGGTCATAGCCCAGCAGATCAACGATGCGGCGGAGCTTCTCCTGCCGGGTAATGCGGAAGATGAGCTTGTCCCGGGTGCCATCGGGCAGGCTGTCGAATTTCAGGGAAAATGCCCGCTGGAACAGCCGGGGCAGCCGGCCGGCAAACTCCGGGTTCTCCGTAATAATGCGCACCTCCGCAGAGGAGAAGGTGTTGCAGAACAGCAGCACCCCATAGGCCTCCGCCCGGGCGCAGCACTGCCGCGACACCGGCTGGCGGCACAGTTCGCTTTTGACTTTATAGGCAAAGGACTGCATGGCTGAGTCTCCTTTTATTTTTCCACTTGGTTGTGGGTGGCACGGTGGGGGCCGGCGGTGACCACGCGGATATTCCGCTGGTTGTGCAGCTGTACCAGCTCCCAGGCCAGGTGGCCGGGGTTATGGCGCACCAGGCCGTTTTCCACCGTGGACACCGGGCGGCTGACGATCTCCACCCCCAGGGCCTCCACGGACTCCCGGTCGCAGAAAATGGGCTCTGCTCCCTCTTGGGCATAGCGCTGCACCACCGCCGGGGGAATGGGGGAGGAATTGGTCAGGCACAGGTCAAATAGCCCCGGGCAGGAGTGCTTGAACAGGGCGCGGATGTGGTCGGACACCGTGTAGCCCTCGGTTTCGCCGTCCTGGGTCATGACGTTGCAGACATAGACCTTCAGTGCCCGGGAGCGGCGGATGGCGTCCACAATGCCGTCCACCAGCAGGTTGGGGATGATGCTGGTATACAGGCTTCCGGGAGCCAGAACGATGACCTCCGCCTTCTCCAGGGCCTCCACAGCCGCCGGCAGGGCCCGGGGATGCTCCGGGATCAGCCGCACCCGGCGGATGCGGCAGTCCTGCTCCTTCTTGCAGCGGAAGATCCGGCTCTCGCCCACTACGCTGGCTCCGTTTTCAAAGGTGGCCTCCAGCTGCACGTCCGCCGTTGTCACCGGCAGCACCCGGCCGGTAATGGCCAGCACCTGACTCATGCTCTCCACCGCCCGGTCAAAGCTGGGCATAATGCCGTTGAGGGCCGCCAGGAACAGATTGCCGAAGCTCTGTCCTGCCAGCGTCCCCTCGCAAAAGCGATAGTGCATCAGCTGGGCCATCAGAGGCTCGGCATTGGCCAGAGCCTCCAGGCAGCTGCGGATGTCTCCCGGCGGCAGCATTCCCAGGTCCTGCCGCAGCCGGCCGGAGCCGCCGCCGTCGTCCGCCATGGTGACAATGGCGGTGAGGTTCTTTGTATACAGCTTCAGCCCCCGCAGCAGCGTGGACAGACCCGTTCCGCCGCCAATGGCGGCAATGCGGGGCCCGTGCTCCGGGGCCACAGAATAGCAGCCGCCCATAAGCGCACCTCCTTACCGGGAGATATCCCGGTGATTTTCCGTGACCTGATATCCCTCGCGGGTGATGTAGGCCGCCAGCTCATGGGCCACGGCCACGGACCGATGGTGGCCGCCGGTGCAGCCGATGGCGATGACCAGGGCGGTCTTGCCCTCCTCGCTGTACAGCGGCAGCAGGAAGCCGATCATTTTCTCCAGCTGCTCCATGAACTCATGGGTCTGCTGGAAGGAGAATACAAAGTCCCGGACCTCCTGATCCAGGCCTGTCTTGTTTTTCAGCTCTGCCACATAATAGGGGTTGGGCATGAACCGCACGTCGAACACCAGGTCCGCTTCAATGGGGATGCCGTGCTTGAAGCCGAAGGAGAGTACGCTGACGTTGAGCCCGCCCCGGTCCGACGGGGTGCCGAACAGGTTCAGCAGCTCACTGCGGAGCTTGGCCGTGGATAGGGAGGAGGTGTCCAGCACAAAGTCCGCGTGGTCCCGCACCGGCTGCATCAGCACCCGCTCCCGCCGCACGGCCTCCTCGATGCTCAGACCCTTGGCCTGCAGCGGATGCATGCGCCGGGTCTCCTTATAGCGGTTGATGATGGTGGGGGTATCCGCCTCCAGAAACAGCATGCGGCAGTTGACACCGCTGGCCTTCAGCTGCTCCAGGGTGTCGATGAGCATGTCCGTGGGCTCGCCGGAGCGCACGTCGTATACCAGCGCCACCCGGTCGTACCGGCCGCTGGAGGCGGCGCAGAACCCGGCGAATTTCATCATCATCTCCGCCGGGAGATTGTCCACGGTATAGTAGCCGATGTCCTCCAAAAACGAGGCTGCCCGGCTTTTGCCGCCGCCGGACAAGCCGGATATAATGAGAATTTCCATGTTATTTCCTCTTTTCCCGGGAAATTGCTTAGTCACCCACGAACCGGACCTCCGGCTCCAGGCGGACGCCGTGGGCCCGGTATACGGCCTCCTGCACCCGGCGGATCAGCTCCTGCACGTCGGCGCAGGTGGCGTTGCCGGTGTTGATGACGAAGCCCGCATGCTTTTCGGATACCTGGGCGCCGCCCACCGTCAGGCCCTTGAGGCCGGTCTGGTCGATGAGGGTCCCGGCAAAATAGCCCTCCGGCCGCTTGAAGGTGCTGCCGGCGCTGGGCCACTCCAGAGGCTGGGAAGCCTTGCGCCGGGCCATCAGATCGTCCATCCGGGCCCGGATGGCGGCGGGATCGTCCGGGGTCAGGCGCACCACCGCACCCAGCACCACGGCGCCATCGGCCAGAAACCGGCTGTGCCGATAGGTGAAGGCGGCCTCGGGGCCGGTCAGACGGCGGATGCCGTCGGGATACAGGGCGGTGACCTCCGTCACTACCTGGCGCATTTCTCCGCCATAGGCCCCGGCATTCATGCACACCGCGCCCCCCAGACTGCCGGGGATGCCGTGGGCAAATTCCAGCCCCGCCAGCCCCGCCTGCTGGGCATATACCGCCAGACGGCTCAGCAGCACACCGGCGTCGGCCTCCAGGGTCACATCGTCCAGACGGCGGATGCCGGTCATGCGCTCCGCCGTTTTGATGACCAGGGTGTCCAGCCCCCGGTCCGACACCAGCAGGTTGGTGCCCCGGCCCAGCAGAAACGGCTGCACGCCGCATTCCTCCGCCAGCCCCAGCAGGATCACCAGCTGCTCCCGGCTTTCCGGAAAGGCCATGCGCCGGGCCGGACCGCCGATGCGGAAGGAGGTATGGCGGCTCATGGGCACGTCATGCTCCACCGTCATGTCCGGCAGGTAATCCCGGAGCTTTTCATCCAATCGTTCATACCACTGCATAGCGTCCTCCCTCATATCCGTTTCTTCTTGCCCAGCAGCGCAGCGCCGATGATGCCCGCCTGATTCCCCAGCTGAGCCTTGACGATGCGTGTTTTCTTGTCGGAGCTGCAGGGGATGGTCTCCTGCTCCACCAGCCGCTGCAGAGGGTGCAGCAGCTGCTCATCGGCCTCGTTGCTGACGCCGCCGCCGATGGCCAGAGTGTCCGGCTGGAAGATATTCACCACATTGGCGATGCCCGCCGCCAGATAGCCTATATACATGTCGCAGACCTGCCGGCCCACCGGGTCCCCCAGCCGGGCGGCCATAAAGGCCGACTGGCCGGACACATGACCGTCGTGCTCACGGATGACCTGGGCCAGGATGCTGTCGGGATTGTCCTGCAATGCCTGGGCGGTGAACCGCTTCAGAGCGCTGGCGGAGGCGTACTGCTCCCAGCAGCCCCGCCGGCCGCAGGGGCAGGGGAGACCCTGATAGTCGATGCAGGTATGCCCCACCTCGCCGGCCATACCGTTGCCGCCGTGGAAAATCTTGCCGTTGTGGATGATCCCGGCGCCGATGCCGGTGCCCAGGGTGATGGTAACAAAGCGTTTGCTGCCCTGCCCGGCTCCGGCGTAGTATTCCGCCAGGGCGGCGCAGTTGGCGTCATTTTCTACATACAGATGCAGTCCCAGCCGCCGCTTGAACAGCTTCCGCAGAGGAATGTTCCGCAGAGGCAGGTTGCAGGTATACACGATGGAGCCGGTGCGGATGTCCACCACGCCGGGGATGCCCGCCCCCACAGAGGCGATATCCTGCACCGCAATGCCGTCCTGGGCTGCCAGCTCCTCCGTCAGGGTCACCAGGGTGTCCGCCAGAACGTCCGGGTCCGATACCTCCCGGATCTTCATGCTTTTCACGGCCAGCAGCCGTCCGTTTTCATCCGTCAGCCCGGCCTTCAGGTTGGTGCCGCCGATGTCGATGCCGATATAGTTCATTGCTTCTCCTTGGCCTGCCGGGCCAGCTCATCCATTTTCTGGTCAAATTGCGTCATGAAGTCCCGGGCGGAGTTATAGCCGTACCGCATCTGGCGATTTTTCATGGCGGCGATCTCCACGATACCGGCCAGGTTCCGCCCTGGCCGCACGGGAATGGTGACATAGGGCAGCTGCACCCCCAGGATGGTGTAGGTATCGCCCTCCAGGCCCAGGCGGTCATAGAACTTACCGTCCTGCCAGGGCTCCAGATGGATCACGATCTCAATGTCGGAGTCAAACTGCACCGCGCCCATGCCGAACAGCTGCTGCACGTCGATGATGCCGATACCCCGGATCTCAATGTAGTGGCGGATGATCTCCGGGGCCGAGCCGTACAGCGAGTCGGAAATGCGGCGGATCTCCACCGCGTCGTCGGCTACCAGCCGGTGACCGCGCTTGAGCAGCTCAATAGCCGTCTCGCTTTTTCCGATGCCGGAGTCGCCGATCATCAGCACGCCCTGGCCATAGATGTTCATCAGCACGCCGTGGCGGGTGATCTGGGGGGCCAGGGCCCGGTTCAGGTAGTCGATGATGTGACTGGTCAGCTCCACGGTGGTCTTTTCCGTCCGCAGCAGGGTCCGTCCGTGCTTGCGGGCAATCTCCATCAGTTCGGGAAAGATCTCCATATTCCGGGCCACGATCAGCGCCGGGATCTCGCAGCGCAGCAGGTCCTCGAATACCTTCCTCCGCTGCTCCAGGGGCATGGCCTTCAGGAATGTAAACTCCGCCTTGCCCAGAATTTGCAGGCGTTTGGGCTCAAAATAGTCGTAAAAGCCCACCAATTGCAGGGCCGGACGGTTCACATCCGGAATGGTGATCATCCGTGTGTCATAATCCAGGCCCTTATATACGACCTCCAGGTCAAAATCCTTCACCAGCCGGCTGAGGCTGGCCGGGTCGCGTCTTACTTTCTCCATATACAGGTCCTCCATCCGGCCTTGCCGGTCCGCGCTTGCATATACTTACATTTATATGTTATTATATCGTATATACCCCTTTTTCGCAAGACCCACGACGCTGTCTGAATTTTTTTCGTTTTTTTGTCAAATAATGCTTGCATTTCGCCTTGCAATCTGCTAAGATATCTATTGCTTGTGATGTTGACAGGCAAGTTTCTCACAGCAAGGAGGTGCAACGGATGGCAAAGTGCGAGTTCTGCGATAAGGGCGTGACCTTCGGTATCAAGGTTTCCCACTCCCACAGACGCTCCAATCGTCCCTGGAAGCCCAATGTCAAGCGCGTGAAGGCTATGATCAATGGTACGCCTCGCCATGTGTACGTTTGTACCCGGTGTCTGCGTTCCGGTAAAGTTACCCGCGCGATCTAAGCTCGGACAAACAAGACGGACCCTATGCCATGCGGCACAGGGTCCTTTTTCTTTCGGCAAGAAGGCGGGACACAGCGTCCCGCCTTTTGTCATGCAGTTATGCCTTCAGGCAGCGCAGGACCGCCAGAAGAATGGAGTAATACTTGCTGTCCGGCGTGTCGGCGCGGCTGGTGATGATCACGGGGCAGGACGCGCCGCAGATGGTACTGGCCATGGTCTTGCCGGCAATGTAGGTGATGGACTTATACAGCACGTTGCCGATTTCGATAAAGGGCACCAGCAGGATATCCGCCTGACCTGCCACAGGGTCATGGATGCCCTTGTGCTTCACGGACTCCATGGAAATGGCACCGTCCAGGGCCAGAGGACCGGACACCACGCAGCCGGGAATACCGCGCTTGGCGATTTCGGCGGCGGACACGGTGGAGGGCATCTTCTCCGTGACGTTTTCCACGGCGGAGAGAACCGCCACCTTGGGCAGCTCCACGCCCAGGGCATTGGCCACCGGCAGAGCGTTCTCTACAATGCCGATCTGGGTATCCACGTCGGGGGCAATGTTGATGGCGGCGTCGGTGATCATCATAAAGCGGCCTTCATACTCGAAAATGCCGCACTGGCTCACCAGACGGCGGCCGCTGGCGGGGATCAGACCGGTCTCCCGGTTCAGAATGGCCTTGGCAAAGCTGGAGGTCTGGAGAATGCCCTTCATGGGGATGTCCGCCTTCCCCTGGCGCACCAGCTCCACGGCGGCCTTGGCGGCGTCCAGCTCCGGGCCGTCAAAGTCCACGATCTCATATTCGGCGGGGTCCTCGTTCATCTCCTGCAGCAGGGCCAGAATTTCGTCCTTCTTACCCAGCAGGGTGCCATCCACCACGCCCCGGCGATGGGCGTTGACCACGGCGCTGAGGGCGGGCTCGTCGTGGGCGTTGGCCAGAACGATGCGCTTTTTGTTTTTATGAGACAGGACATACGCTTCCAGTTCCTTAAAATTCGTGAACATATTCGTTCCTCCTATTTGACTTTTCTGTTTGGCTCCCATTTCACCGGGAACAAAGCTATTATACAACCCCTTTTCGGCAAAAACAACCAAAAGTGCGGAATTTTTCTTTGCCATGCTGGCGAAAAATCCTTGCTATCCGTGGGCATTTCCTGTATACTTTACTACAATAAGGAGGGGCTGCTATGACCATCGAAAAAATCCTGTTTTACGGCATCATCATCGTGGGCGCCGCGCTGATCATTGGGCTGACGTACTATCGCATCGACTGGGCCCGCCACCCGGAGAAATACCAGGACCTGGTGGACCAGGCGGAGAAGGATGAGAAGGAGGCTGCTCAGCGACGTGCCATGCGCAGACTGGGCAGGAAAAAGAGAGGATAGACGAAAAGCGACCGGCTGCAAGGCCGGTCGCTTTTATACGGTCAGTTATTGTTTTCCGCCTGAGCCAGTCCCAACAGCCGCAGGCCCCGTTCATTGAAGTAGGGCTTCAGCAGACTGTACGGCACCTGAAACGACTGCTCTCCGGCGGCGTAGGGGGCGATGGTATAGGGACTGAAGGCTACGGTGATGCCGCTGTCCTCGAAAATCAGGCACTGGTCCATCCAGGTCTGGAGGGTGTCCTGGTAATCCTCAAAGAAGCCCTTCTCACCGACCTGAGCCCAGACATCACTCTTTTTTACCTGGTACAGCAGGCTCTCGGCCACAGCCGCCCGCATGCCGTCCGCGTCGTCGGTCAGGTCCGTTATTTGAAGGGCCTGCCCGTTGTTCAGGTCAAAGCTCACCGCCAGCCGCCAGGAGTTGGGGTGCGCGCCGCCGGAATAGGAGCTGTAGTACATGCTGACGCACAGCAGCCGGGGACCGACCCAATAGTCGGTGGTGACCGTGTCGGAATACACATACTCCGTCTGCTCCCAGCGGGGGTCCGCGCCGTTGGTGCCGGCATAGGAGGTTCTGGCCATCTCTGTAACGTCAGCCAGGAACTGAAGCTGGCTCTTGCGCCACTGCTCGAAATACCGGTTGATGCTGTCCGCCGTCTGGGTGGTGACAGTAAGGGTATTGCCGCCGTCCTCCGGCTCCAGCTGGAACACCTGATAGCTGCCCTTTGCCAGCAGCCGGTCATCCTCGGCATAGTTCTCCTTATTCACCTGCTCCAGGCGGATGCTCCATTCCTGGGGCAGAGGGTCGGCTTTTTCCCTGGTATCCTTCGCCGGAGAGTCGGGGGGTTGCAGCTTGTCATCCGCCAGGGACAACATAGGTACGGCGCTGCATGCCGTCAGACACGCCGCCAGCGTCAGCAGCATGGCCGCCAGCAATAAAACATACAGCTTCTTCATAGGTATTTCCTCACATGATCCATGGGGTGGCCCGCCAGTCTGTGCCGCAGATGCCCTGAGACAGGTCGGGATACGCCAGAGTATACAAATCGGTCCACCCGGCCTCCCGGGTAAACAGGGCCTGGGCCTGGGGGCCCAGACGGGACACATCGGCGGGCTTGGTCAGCACCGGCGCACCGCGCATCTGCCGCAGCAGGTCACAGCCCCGGCGGCTGGCAGCCAAAAGCCGCAGATAGGGAATATGCTCCGGCTCCGGCAGCTCCAGATATGCTGCCAGCAGCATCCGCCGCAGCCGGGCCAGGGGATAACGCCGGGTTTTCGCAGTTTCCAGCAGGCGGTCTATGTCCGCCGTCTGCCGCACCGCCCGGTAAAACCGGCGGTACAGTCCCTCGCCGCCGCCGTCGTAGGGAAGAAAGTCCTTCTCACCCATCCGCCGCAGCCGGGAGAGAATGGCCCGCTGACAGGCTCGCATATCCACCGGAGCCCGTCCTGCCGCCAGCTCCCGCCGCAGCACCGCCGCCGATTCCTCTGGCAGAAGGGCTATGGCCTCCTCCGTCTGTCCCGCCCGCAGGAGCCTGCGGATGTGTGAGGCCGGGGCAATGCCCTCCATCACGGGACCGTCGTGCTGCCCGCCTCTGCGCGGAAACGTTACCGGCTCCATAGGAAAGTCCGCCCGGCGCAGGGCCTTCAGGTATTCGATGGCCAGGATGTTGTTGGGCTGAGCCAGCAGCGCCGCATCCTCGGGCCCCAGCAGCTTCTCCACCGCCAGCTGCCGGCACCGGGCAAAGGTTTCGCCCCCCTCCAGCCGCTGCCGGACGGCATCCTGATATGCACCCCCGGACAGGCATGCTTCCACCCGGCGCAGAGCCTCCAGATCGCCGCACTCGCTGCCGAAGGCCAGGTGAGTCACCACCCCGGCTTTTTGCAGCAGCTCCACGCCGCCCCGGGCAAATCGCTCGGCTCCGGACACTGCCCAGGGGGTAGGCAGCTCCAGCACCAGGTCCGCCCCGTTCCGGACGGCCATTTCCGCCCGGGCGAACTTGTTCACGGCGGCAAACTCCCCCCGCTGGGTGAAGCAGCCGCTCATGGCGCACACCACCGGCCCCTGCTGCCGCAGCTGCTCCAGCATCCACCGGTGCCCCAGATGAAAGGGGTCGTATTCGCAGATCACACCGAAAACCGGCATGCTGTTCACCCCCCTCCGGAAGATTACAAATAGTTACAAACCAGTTACAATTTCACAACGATTTTTCCGGCATTTTGTGCAGCGTGAAAAAAGATAATCATCACACTGTTCAAAACTGGGCATTTGGTTCATTTCTGGCCTCATTATACCTCATTTTTGGAAATTTTGCAATCCTCTTGACAACTCCCCCTGGGAATCCGTACAATATAGGTGAAAAATATGATTTATTGGGAGGAAACCAATTATGAAGATCGGACTCGTATACGCCATGACCGGTGAGATCGAGAGCCTGCTGACCCAGGAAAACGCCCAGCCGCTGCAAACCGTGGCCGGGGTGCCTTTTTACCGGATCCGGCCCGACGTCATCGCCTGCGCCGGCGGCGTCAGCAAGGTCAACGCCGCTATGGCCACCCAGCTGCTGATCAGCCTGTATCAGCCGGATCTGGTGCTCAACGCCGGGGTAGCCGGGTGCTTTGAGGATATGCTCATTGGCTCCATCGTTCTGGCGGAGGGCTTTTTGCAGCACGATGTGGATACCAGCGCCCTGGGCGACCCTGTGGGACTGGTGTCCACGGTGAACCGGGTGCAGTTCCCTACCAGCGACCTGGACCGGGCCAAGTCCGCCATGGACCGGGTGGGCGTTCCATACCGCACCGGCTGGGTAGCCACCGGCGACTGGTTCGCCACCGACACCCCCCGGGCCCATTGGATCGCCGACACCTTTCACCCGCTGCTGTGCGATATGGAGGGCTGCGCCGACGCCCAGGTGTGTCTGCGCAACGGGGTGCCCTTCATGTCCGTCAAGTCCGTGTCCGACTGTCTGTTCGAGCACCACGACTTTGTGTTCAATTTCCCAACCGCCATGCGGGATCTGAACCGGGTGGTCATGGCCTTTGTGGACCGGCTGGAGGCGTGATATGGAAAAAATTGCCAGCTTTACCGTGAACCACAATGTGCTGGTGCCGGGTCTGTATCTGTCCCGGCGGGACGGGGAGGTCTCCACCTTCGATCTGCGCTTCAAAAAGCCCAACACCGGCGACCTGTTGACCAATGCCCAGCTGCACTCCGTGGAGCACATGATCGCCACCCTGCTGCGCAATAGCCCGGAAAGGGATGCCGTGATCTATTTCGGCCCCATGGGCTGTCAAACGGGCTTTTACTTCCTGTTCGACAGCCGCCGTCTGACGGATGCGGAGGCCATCGCCCTTTTGCAGCGGGTGTTCACCGCCGGTGCGGCCTATGACGGCCCCATGCCCGGCAAAAGCGCCGCAGAGTGCGGTAATTACCGCAACCTGGACGCAGCCCTGGCCCGGGCGTGCTGCGCTTTTTACGCGGACGTGATCCGCCGCTGGACACCGGAGGACCTGGTTTATCCGGAGGCCTGAATTTCTCTCGGAAAGGGCGAAAACCGGACAGACTGCTATAAAGGATGACCTCTTGCCAAAATCGCCGTCGTGGGGTATAATACCCTCCGGAATACACAAAAGGAGCTTTTATACCATGACTTATACCTATACGCCCCGGGGCGTCTGCTCCCGGAAAATGACTGTGGAGCTGGAGAACGGCGTGATCAAGAGCGTCAATGTGGAGGGCGGCTGCAACGGCAACCTCCAGGGCATCAGCCGGCTGGTGGTGGGCATGGACGCCCAGGAGGCCATCCGGCGCATGAAGGGTATCCACTGCGGACCCAAGCCCACGTCCTGTCCGGACCAGATGGCCCACGCGCTGGAGGAAGCTCTGGCCCAGGCGGCCAAAAAGGCATGACCACGGAGACCTTTTTTTCAGCTGCACTATCACCTGACGGATACGGAGGGGCTCTTTGACCTGGCCCAGGGGATCGCGGTCCAGCGGCGCAGACTGAAAAAGCATGACGCCCGATGCCGCAGCTTCCGGTGGTTTTCCCGGCGGCTTCTGTGGCAGGGGGCCGTCCTGCTGGCGCTGGGAGCCGTTTTGCTGTGGCTTACGGCCAGCCTGGCGCTGGGCCGGGCGTCCGGCGCGCTTACGGGGCTGTGCTTCGGCTGCGGGGTGCTGGAGCTGGTGCTGTGCGCGCTTATGCAGCGGAATTACCGGCGGGGCTGGCGGCAGTTTCAGCAGCAGAACGATCCCGATGGGTGCATTCTGTTTGACGGCGGCGGCATCCGGGAGGAGAACCGGAAGGGGAAGTCCACCCATTTCGACTGGGAGGATTGGGACGTGGCCGTGGTGACTCCCAGGGTCATCGTGCTGACCTTCCGTGTTCCCGTGCTGCTGTTTTTCCCCTATACGGAGGAAGCGGCGATCACAGTGGCTCATGCAGCCCGGGCCTTCGGCAAGGAGGATGCGGTGGTTTACCGGCAAAAGATCTGAATCGCCTGAATATGCTGAGACAGCCGCCCTTCGGGGCGGCTGTCAGCTTGTCAAAAAGGATTTTTGACAAGCTGAGCAAGCATTTTCAGAACTTTCATAAAAGTTCTGAAAATGCGGTGATTGAAAACGAAAGACACCCCTGATGGGTTTCTTTCGTAACGATCTTCCTTTCCGAAGGCAGAGGCAATCCTATTTTTTGACAGGCTGAGCCGCCCTTCGGGGCGGCTGTTTCTTCTTGTAATGCCGGGAAGATTTTGCTACAATGGGAAAAACAGGCAAGGGAGGCGAGTGCATGGAGGCATACGCGGCATATCGGGTGCTGATGGTGGAGGATGACCGGGGCATTGCCCAGGCGGTGCAGACCCAGGGAGAACTGTGGAATTTACAGGTGCGGCAGGTCCGGGATCTGCGGCACGTCATGGAGGAATTTGCGGAATTCGATCCCCATCTGGTACTGCTGGACATCGGCCTGCCCTGCTTCGATGGGTACCACTGGTGTACGGAGATCCGGCGGGTATCCCGGGTTCCGGTGATTTTTATCTCGTCGGCGGCGGACAATATGAACATCATCATGGCCATGAACCTGGGCGCTGACGACTTTATCACCAAGCCCTTCGATCAAAGCGTGCTGATGGCCAAGATCCAGGCCCTGCTGCGCCGGACCTATGACTTCGGCGCGTCGGCCCCGGTGCTGGAGCATCGCGGCGCGCTGCTGAACACCGGGGACAACACCCTGACGTATCAGGGACAGCGGGTGTCCCTGACGAAAAACGAGTACCGCATCCTGCTGTGTCTGATGCAGAGCAAGGGCCGGGTGGTGAGCCGCGAGAAGCTCATGGAGCGCCTGTGGGAAACCGACAGCTTCGTGGACGAAAATACCCTGACGGTGAACATCGGGCGGCTGCGGAAAAAACTGGACGCCGCAGGACTGCCGGGATTCATTACCACCCGGGTGGGCCTGGGCTACATGGTGGGGTGACGGCCATGGTGCAAAGCTATCTGCGGCAGCGCCGGGGCGTGCTGCTGACTTTCCTGCTGTTCGGCGGTCTGTTCGCCGTCACGTTCGCCCTGTACAGTCTGCCTGTCCAGGCGGTGGCATACCCGTTTTTGCTGTGTGCCGTGGCCGGGAGCATCCTGCTGGCGGCGGATTACCGCCAGGCTCTTCGGCGGCACCGGCAGATGGAGCGCGTACTGCGGCTGCCGGACGAGATCGCCGCGTCCCTGCCCCCGGCAGACACCGTGGAGCGGGAGGACTACCGGCAGCTTGTGGCCCTGCTGGAGGAAAGCCGCCGGCAGATACAGTCCCAGGCCCAGCGCCGGTACGGCGACATGGTGGACTACTATACTCTCTGGGCCCACCAGATCAAAACGCCCATTGCGTCCATGCGGCTGACGCTGCAGAACGAGGACTCCGACCTGGCCAGGTCCCTGTCCGGGGATCTGATGCGGGTGGAGCAATATGTGGAGATGGTGCTGGTATTCCTGCGGCTGGACAGCAGCACCACGGACTATGTCATCCGGCGGCACAGCCTGGACGACATTGTGCGTCCGGCGGTGCGGCGCTTCGCCGGAGAATTTATCCGCCGGCGGCTGCGGCTGGAATACCAGCCGCTGGACCACACCGTGGTGACTGACGGCAAATGGCTGGGCTTTGTGGTGGAGCAGGTGCTGTCCAACGCCCTGAAATACACCGCCAGCGGCTCCGTGACCATCAGCATGGACGGAGATGACCTGTGCATCCGCGACACCGGCATGGGCATCGCGGCAGAGGACCTGCCCCGGATCTTTGAACAGGACTTCACAGGGGTCAACGGGCGGCGGGACAGGCGGGCCAGCGGCATCGGGCTGTACCTTTGCCGCCGGATCTGCGGAAACCTGGGACACACCATCCGGGCCAGCTCCGTTCCCAACCAGGGGACGGAAATTCGCATCGGTCTTGGGCAAAAGAAAACGTTGCCGGAGTAGAAATCAGATACAATTGCAAACAAAAACACGACATCCCGGCCGGGGTGTCGTGTTCTTTTATCTTAGCATTTTTCTATACACAAAACAACTAAAAATTTACACAAAATTAACACTTAAAGATTGTCCATTATTCCATCTTGCAAGATGAAAAACAGAGGTATATAGTATGAAATGTGATTTTTCGACGCACAATTTCACAGAATCAATGTTCACTCCGGAAAAAGCCAACTTTTTTCGGATTTAGTTTTTTCGTAGAAAATTGCAGAAGCGCCAAAACCGGGCGTTTAGAACCGGTTAAAGGCAGATCAGAGGAAAAGGGGGCGGGATCATGACACGAGACGATGCGGTTTCCCGGCTGTGCGACGTGTACGGCGGCAGCTTTGACATCACCCGATGCGGGGAAGAGGAGCTTCCTCTGACGGCGAAGATGGACTTTTATGTCCATAACTCCAAATATGTGCTGTCCAAGAAAGCCAAGCTGTGGGAGGCCAACAGCTTTGAATATGTATATCTGTTCAGCGTTCCGCACCTGACGAAGGAGATTTATCAGCAGTGCGAGCTTCTGGCATACGAACAGGGCATGGCCCGCATCCAGCCCGGCCCCAACCACATGTATACCTATATCTCCGCCATCTTCCTGTGCGACTCCTGCGACCCGGAGGCCCGGAAGGCCCTGAAGCGGTGCCACCGGTATCAGAGCTTCCGGCTGTCGTATTGGGGATGGATGGATTTTCACACCGCGCTGGTGGTGCTGCCGGAGGAAGCGGTCAGCACCAACGCCAGCGGACACAGTGCAGCGCAGGTGCTCAAAAGAGCCCTGTTTCATAAGCAAAAGAGAAAATTATTTCGAAAGGAGAGAAGTTTATGAATGCTGCTTTGTTCCTGATCATTGGCGTTGTCGTGCTGATCGTAGGATATATTTTCTACGGCGGCTGGCTGGCCAAGAAGTGGGGCGTGGATAACTCCCGCGTCACCCCTGCCCATGAGCTGGAGGACGGTAAGGACTACTGTCCTGCCAAGGCTCCCGTTCTGATGGGCCATCACTTTTCCTCTATCGCCGGCGCAGGCCCCATCAACGGCCCCATCCAGGCCGCTGTGTTCGGCTGGGTTCCCGTTATGCTGTGGGTCCTGATCGGCGGCATCTTCTTCGGCGGCGTCCACGATTTCGGCGCCCTGTTCGCCTCCATTCGCCATAAGGGCGAGTCCATCGGCGAGGTCATCGGCGACGCCATCGGCGCCCGGGCCAAGAAGCTGTTCATCATCTTCGCGTACCTGACCCTGATCCTGGTGGTGGCTGCATTTGCCTCCATCGTGGCCAACACCTTCAAGGCCACCTATGTGGACGGCGTGCTGGATAAGGCCGCTTCCGCCGCCAACGCCTCCACCGCCATCATCTCCATCATGTTCATCCTGATGGCCATCATCTTCGGCTTCTTTGTCTATCGCCGGAATGCTCCTCTGGGCATCTCCACCGTCATCGGCGTCATCGGCATTGCCGTGTGTATGTACATCGGCCTGAACTGGCACCCCATCTATCTCAGCGGCAACGTCTGGATGATCATCGTGGGCGTGTACATCGCCATCGCATCCGTCACCCCCGTGTGGATCCTGCTGCAGCCCCGTGACTATCTGAGCTCCTTCCTGCTGTATGCCATGATGATCCTGGCGGTCGTGGGCATCATCGGCTGCCACCCCGACGTGGATATGCCCGCCTTCACCGGCTTCTATGATACCCTGGCTCCCTCCGGCACCTCCCTGGGCTACATGTTCCCCGCTCTGTTCGTGACCATCGCCTGCGGCGCCGTGTCCGGCTTCCACTCCCTGGTGGGCTCCGGTACCACCGCCAAGCAGCTGGATCAGGAAAAGGACGCCAAGCCCATCGCTTACGGCGGTATGCTGATCGAGTGCGCTCTGGCCCTGATCTCCGTCTGCGCCGTTGGTTACATCTGGGCGCAGTACGCCGACGGCACCACCGTGACCCCCACCGTGGTGTTCGCCACCGGCCTTGCCTCCATGTTCTCCAAGGTGTTCGGCGCCGGCTGCTACAACGTGGTGTATTCCATGCTGATCCTGGCCGTGTCCGCCTTCTGCCTGACCTCCGTGGATACCGCCACCCGTCTGGCCCGCTATATGTTCCAGGAGTTCTTCACCGCCCCCGGTGAGACCCGCGAGAATATGCCCGGCTGGAAAAAGGTCCTGACCAACCCCTATGTGGCCACCGCCATCACCGTGGTGGCCGGCGTGGCCCTGGGCATGACCGGTTATGCCAAGATCTGGGCTCTGTTCGGCGCTGCCAACCAGCTGCTGGCTGCCCTGGGTCTGCTGGCTGTGTGCTGCTGGCTGGGCAAGGTCGGCCGCAACAACAAGATGTTCTACTTCCCCATGTTCTTCATGCTGATTGTGACCCTGACCTCCCTGGTGTTCACCATCAAGGCCCAGTTTGCCGGTATCGCTGCCGGCGGCGAGGGTGTTGCCTGGTTCTACATCCGCGCGATCATCGCCATCCTACTGGTGGTTCTGGCCATCGTGCTGGTGGTGGAGGGCATCCAGGCCCTGTCCCGCAACAGCAAGAAGGCTGCCGCTGCCAAATAACGGTTGCGTGACAAACATATAGAGACAATAAGGCCCGCAGATTGGCCGTAGGCCCCACATCCACCGTTGGGCTGTCGGACGTATGTTCCTTAACCGTCGGGTCTGCAGAGATCGGCTCCTCTGGGGCGAGGATCGTACGAAGTATTTTTTGCGGCATACACGCCCAAAGGAAGCCTCATGGGGGGCGCTGCCGTGAAAAAAGAGATCGCCTCCGCCTTTTGGAAAGAAAGATCGTTGCGAAAGAAACCCATCCGGGGAGTCTTTCACTTTCAATCACTGCATTTTCAGAACCTTTATGAAAGTTTTGAAAATGCGCGGGTCGGAGCGAAATCTCTTTTGTCAAAAAAGCACCGCCCTTTTTTGACAAGCTGAGAGGAGACCCCGGACTTTTGTCCGGGGCCTCCTCTTTTATGCAGTTGAGAGTTCGGCGGAAGCCGTCACAGCCAGTTGGGCGGGACTGTGTGGTTTCGGTTGACTTTTCAGCGGGCCTTGCGCTTCAGGGTGACGGTCATGGGGATCATCACCACGGTGAAGGAAGCAGCCAGAACCCAAACGATGATGCTGCTGGTGTCGCCGGTCTTGGGGGCGTCGGGCTTGCCGGGCTCCTCGGGCTTGCCGGGGTTCACGGGATCGGGATTCTCGGGCTGGGCAACGCCCTCGTAGGCCGTCTCAGTGAGGCTGCGGGAGAAGATGAAGTTGCTGATGAAGGTGTACTCGTCGGTCTGGTGAATCTTGTGGTTCAGGACGTTGGCAAACAGGGCGATGTCCAGCTTGCCGCTCTGATACTCGAAGCCCACCACGCCGTTGTTGTACTGGTTGAACTGCTCGGTCAGCTCATCATCCGTCAGGCAGATGCAGCCCTGCAGCGGGGTCTTGCCGGCGTTCTGCACCAGAACGGTAGCGCCTTCGGGAATCTTGGTGAACCAGTTGGTGCCGTACTCGTACATCACGTCGTCAGCTTCGTTGATGTAGCTGGCGTTGACCAGGGTGTTGTTGGGATACACCACGCGGCCCAGGAAGTCGGTGCCCATGGTGCAGGAATCGAGCTTCACACCCAGACCCAGCAGGAAGTTGCCTTCTCCCATGAAAGCAGTGGCGCCGTAGGCCATATAGGGAGTACCGGCCTTCACAGCGCCCAGGGCCTCATCGCTGAGCTTCTGGGAGCCCACGATGACGTTGGTCTTGCTCAGGTCCTCGGTCATGGTGAAGCCCATGGCGGTCAGAGCCAGCCAGTCGAAGCGGTAGTTGTAGGAGCCGGAGCGCAGGGTGGTCTCCACATAGCCGGAGGTGTTATTGGCAGGCTTGCCGGGCAGGAACACCAGAGGATTCAGGATCACGGCGGCCTTGTAGTTCGCGCCGTACACGCCGGTGGCAGTGATAACATAGTCCTTGGCGATGGTGAGGAAGTCCTCGTAAGAGCAGATGAAGTTGCCCTTCTCGTCGCCCTCGGTGATCATGGCAACGGTCTTGCCGGCCCGCAGCAGCGCGTTGACAGCGGCGGCGGAATCGTTGGACACATTGTCGATGATGACGTCGGCATTCTCCACGCCCTCAAACTGAGCGGCGAAGGTGGCCAGATAGGTCACGGCCTTGTCATAGCTGATGGTCTCGGGGCAGGCAGCCATAATGGTCTTGTAAGCGGCGGGCTCGGCCACGATGATGCGGTCATAGCCGCGGGCGTTGCTGCGCTGGGCAAAGCTCTCGGAATACAGGCCCCGCCATACGTTGATGAAGGTGCCGTCAAACAGCTGGCTGTTGGCCAGGGAGCGCTTGGCCTGATACATGGACACCACCATGGTGCCGGCGGGATAGGTCACGCCGTCATAGGTGAACTCCTTGGAGGCCACGTTGACCTTCACGTCGTTGCGGGTCAGATACTTCATCTCAACGGCGGCGTCATACAGGTTCTTCTGGTTGGCGCTGTCCATGGGAATGATGTAGCACTCGGGATAGAAGTTGCCGTTCTGGCCCTCGCCGTCATACACAGGGCGCATCAGGTCCGCCTGCTCGCCGACCCGGTCGTACTGGTCCACATACCAGGGAGCCACGAACTCGTTGGAGTTGGTGTTGTTGACGCCGCGGGAGAACAGCTTGGCCTGGGTGGTCAGCATGTCGATCTTATGGTTCTGGATGTACATCGCCTGGGTCATCAGACCGTAAGGCACCACCAGCTCGGAGCTGACGTCGCTGTACACGGGCAGCTCCCAGGTGATACCGGCGGTACCGATCAGGACGGGGAACTGGGAGCCGTAGGCGGTGGTCATGTCATCCCAGGGCTCGGTCCAGGCCACACCGGAGGGGGAATCCTTGTCTACCCGCAGGAAATCACGATAGGGCATCTCGAAGCTGTTGTGGTCGGGGTTGTTGGCAATAGCGCCCATACCCACGGCCTCGCCCAGTTGGATGAACTGCTTGGCGATCAGGTCGTACTCATAGTTGGGCTCGTGAGGAGGCGTGCAGGGCTCGATGAGCATGGCCTCCACGCGGCCGTGGATCTCGGTGAACACCATGGGGTTGAACTTGTTCACCAGGGCCATAGCGTTGGAATCCTCAAACAGGGTCTGGTTGGCCTCGTCGCGGTTGGGGTCATAGCCCTGGCTGGTGGTACGGGTCATGTGCTCGTAACCCTCGATATTCTGCTCGGGAACGATGACCATGAACACGTCGCCCAGCAGCTCCTTGACGTTGACCTCATTATTCTTAACGTTGTAATACTCCTCCAGGTCCAGCTGGCCGGAATACAGGCTGCCGTTGGCCTTATAGCCATTCTCGCCGCGGATAAAGCCAATGTAGGAGGCAAAATCCTTGATCTGCTCGGGAACGGCTGCGCCCTGCTTCGCCATCTCGGCCTTCAGCTGGGCCTGACCGGCCTCGGTGAAGCCCTCCAGGGTGTTGACGCTGATGGTCTCATTCTCCAGCAGGAGGTGGGCAAACTCCAGGATACCATTGACGGCGGCATTCTCGTTGGAATGAACGTTGGAGGCGAACATGGGGACCCGCAGATCGTCAAAGTCGCCGTTGGCCAGCTTGGTCAGCGCCAGGTCGGGGTCGGATTCCACCAGGTCGGTGTATGCCAGCCACTTGTCCACAGACTCCTTGGAGTCGGCAACGATCAGATAAGGCATGTCGTAGCCGTCCACGGTGGTCTGGCCCATGGACTCCTTGGCCACATACAGGTCGGTATCCGTGGCGGCCAGGGCGTCGATGTCGTCATACAGCTCATACACGGTACGGAAGCTGTCATAGGGAACAATCTTGGTGTGAATGGAGCCTACCGTCTCGTCACCGGCGGTCACATTCAGGGTATAGTAGCCGCACAGATCCAGATACGCACCGCCGTTGCTGTGCGGAGCGCTGAAATCCACGTTGCCGGAGCGGTTGCCGAAGTAGCAGTTGATGTCGATCCACAGCTTCAGAGAGACCTTGCCTGCCTCATCGACGGAAATGCCCATCTCCGTAACGCGGAACAGGTTCTGGGGCTGCTTGTCCTTCGTCCACTGGGTCATCCAGGTGTCCAGAGCACCGCCCTGGTAGGGATAGGGGAATTTTTCAGGATTCAGATAGCCCCGGGTGCTGTCGCGGTCCAGGGACAGGGTCAGGTCGCCGCTCAAAGCGGTACCCAGCTCTTCCTCCGTCATGTTGGTAGGAACGGTGACCTCCGCCTGGGCATTCTCCGCCAGGGAGATCTGCCAGTCGATGTCGGTGTATGCGGGATAGGTATTTGCCAGGGACTTGCCAGGGGCACGAGTGTCCTTCGCCACGTCTGCAACGCTTGCAAACGCAGATGCGGGGAATACGAGAGCGAGGATCAGGACAAACGCCAGGATCTTCGTCGTCAGACGGGATCTTTTGTGCTGCATAGTTTTCTCCTTTTCTTCTCTTTCTTTTCCATGGTGGTCCTTGGTGGTCGTTCAGCGGGAGCTGCCGCTCCGCTCCTGGGCCTGCCGCCAACTGCTCCGGCCTGCCGGGAAACCGGCGCTGCACTTTTCCCTGCTGAATCGTTGGTTTCAGCTTAACATGCCTCGTCGGCGTTGTCAACCTGTACAGACATAGGCAGTATTGCAGAAAATACTTTGTGCAATTTGGTTATTCTGCTGCTATGCTTTTCAATCATATATTCGCACAGATACATGATGATGCTTCAAACAGTCGACCATGCGTTCCACTATCCATGGCAATTTTGGGCCATTTTCCTCACTTTGTCCCCAAAAACTTCTATAATTGTCAAATTCCGCTTTTATATCCACTAAAAATTCCTGCATGTACTCAGGAATTTGACCCCATTTTCGTATGCAGAAAGTGAATGGACGATTTTTCAACATATAGAGAGTTCTCTCTGCACTATGCCAGGTAAGGAAAAGATTACCTGATCTTCGGCTTGCGGGGCTTGCAGTCCACAAGGAAAAACCGCCTCAGACGATCCTGCTGGATCGCCTGAGGTGGTTTTTTTATTTCTCCTGCAGCATCCGGAGTACGCGCCGGAGGGAAGGTGGGTTCCCCTTATACAGGGACATCAGCCGGTACACACGGCCTGCCAGGGCCGTCAGCAGTCCGGCGCAGGCGACCACCAGCACCAGGGACACAAGGCCCCCCATCAGGGATGTCTGCCCCAGCAGGACCCGGCTGGGCGTTACCAGCACGGCGGTGAACGGCACATAATCCAGCCACCGGGCAGAGGAGGTCATGCCGTCCATGCCTCCGGCGAACATGCAGCACAGGAAGCTGGCCACCAGTACCAGGGAAAACAGCACGTTGGTGCTGGACAGATCCTCGGCCTTCCCGGCCAGGGAGCCGCCGATGGCGGACAGACTGCAATACAGCAGGAAGCCTGCCAGCAGCAGCCCAACGGCCTCCAGCATAGCCGGAACACTGAACAGACCCGCCAGCCGACCCGCCCCGCGCAGCACCTCCAGCAGCGGCAGCGTTACGCCGGGGGCCGTCTGCCGGGCCAGAGCGCCGCCGGCGGCGAAGCCGCCCATCAGGCTCAGAATCCATACGGCCAGCTGCAAAAGCCCCGCCAGAGCCGTGGCCAATACCTTTCCCAGCACCATGGCCGTGGGCTCCACGGACACCAGAAACAGGTCCATGAGCTTGGAGGTTTTTTCCAGGAGCACGCTGGCCGCCGTTCCCTGGCCGTACAGCAGCACCAGGAAGTAAAGGAGCATCAGCGACACAAAGGGCAGCACCATGGACAGCACATCGGCCGCCTGACCCTCGCCGGTGCGCCCGCCGGTGACGGACACGTCCACGCGGACCGTCAGCAGCTCCTGCTGCCGGGACGTCAGCCCGGCGCTGTCCAGGACGTCCTGGTCGTAGCTTTCCCAGACCGTCACATTCTGATCCGGGGCGGCATTTTTCTGGTGCTGTGCCGCTGCTGTCAGGGAGACGATGGGGATGATCAGGCACGCCAGAGCCAGCAGCAGGGTAGTAGTGCGCCAGCCCTTCTGGCGCAGCTGCTGGGTCAGAGTGAAGGAAAACACCCGGCCCATGCCTTTGTATTGTTTCATCGCGCAGCGCCTCCCTTCGCCATGGAAAATACCTCACGCCATTTTACCCGGCTGCCCCGGTGGACGATGAGGCCCGCATATACCCGGGCAGCCAGCTTCAGCAGCCCGAAGATCACAGCCGCCTGGATAAGCCAGGACAGAAGCACCAGCCAAATGGACACATTGCCGCAGGCAAACTGCACCGGCGCGCAGAAAATGCTCAGCACCGGGCACAGGGCGGCAAATACCGCCACCGTTCCCGAGGGCACGCCGCCTACCACGCAGGAGGCCAGATACCCGGCCATGGTCAGCAGCATCACGGGTCCCGTGGCCTCGCCGGCCTCCTCCATGCCGGAGCAGCAGGCGCCGGCCACGCCGCCGATGATGGACATGGTCAGGTAACCAAGCGCCAGCGACACCAGCAGCACCGCCAGCAGGCTCACCAGGTGCCAGACATCCGGCGCCGCCTGGGGCAGCGCCGCCAGCACACCGGACAGCTGCCGCTGCAGGACATCGGAGCCCATCAGCGCAGCCGTCAGGCCGCAGGACACCCCGAAGCCCGCCAGCATAGCCAGCAGCCAGCCGAAGGTGAACGCCATCACCGCCAGAATCTTTCCGGCCAGCAGGGCCATGGGCTTTACGCTGACCAGCAGCAGCTCCACCAGCCTGGAGTCCTTTTCCTCCACCACGGCCCGGATCACATAGGACGCACTCATCAGGCACACCATCATAGCCAGGATGGAATACCCATACTGGACCCAAAAGCGGCTGCCGTCAAAATTTTCCTCCGGCAGGGGGGAGCCTTCCAGCTGAGCCAGCTGCTGCGCCGTCAGCCCCGCCGCACGGACGCAGGCATCCCGGATCGCCGTCTGCACGGCGTCTGCCAGCAGCCGCAGCTCGCTCTGGTCCACGTCGTCCGCACCGCTTACCGCCACCTGATAGCCGGTGACGTCACCGCTGACGGTGACCACGGCGTCGGGGTCCTCTGAGTCGGCGGAAAAGACCGTATCCGCCCAGTAGGAATCTCCGGAAAAATCCAGGTCCAGAGCGGTGCGGTTTTCCAGCCGCACCGCCGTCAGGCTGCTGGTATCCGATACCTCCGGAGACTCGCCGCGCATCAGCGCCGTCAGCGGCATGCTCACCGCCGCCAGCAGCACCATGAGAAGCAGCGTTATCCGGTTTGCATTGCTTTTCAGCAGCTGCGACAGGGTGAAGCGGTATACCTGGCCGGTTCCGGACAGGTCACGCATCAGACTCACCCCCTACGGTTTCCACGAAGATCTCGTGCAGCGACGGCTCACGCAGGTTGAACAGCACCACCGGTACTCCTGCCTGGGTCAGCCGGGCCAGCAGACGGTTGGCCTGCTGCGCACCGGTGACCTTCAGCTGATACTCAAATTCCTTCTGTGTGACGATCTGCGCCCCGCATTCGGCAATGTACGGCTCCGGGTCCGATTCGGTTTTCAGCTGCAGATGCACCCGGCCATAGCTGCGCTTGATATCGTTGAGGTGGCCCTGCAGCACCGTTTTGGACCGGTCCAGAATGGTCAGGTCCGTGCAGAATTCCTCCACCGTGGCCATCTGGTGGCTGGACATAATCAGGTATTTCCCGGCGGCGATCTCCTCGCGGATGATCCCCTTGAACAGGTCCGCGTTAATGGGGTCCAGGCCCGACAGAGGTTCGTCCAGGATCAGCAGCTCCGGGTCCGACAGCAGGGCCGCCATCAGCTGGATCTTCTGCTGATTGCCCTTGGACAGCTGGTCCGGACGCTTGGGCATTTCCCGCTTGGCCCCGCCGCCCAGCATGCTCCGCCGCCGGCCCATCAGCGCCGCCTCAGGCTTTGCCGCGTTGGGGTAGAGGTATTCCGTCACCTCCAGGCGCTCCGCCCAATAGCGGATGCGGCGCTTGGCCTCCGCCCGGGGCACGTCCCGCAGGGACGCGAAGTACAGCAGCTGATCCATCAGCGCGTACTTGGGATAAAGCCCCCGCTCCTCCGCCAGATAGCCCACGTTGCAGCGGCTGATGTCCAGAGGCTCTCCGTTCCACAGCACCTGCCCGCCGTCCCGGGACAGCATGTTCAGCATCATCCGGATGCTGGTGGTCTTTCCTGCACCGTTGGTGCCCAGCAGGGCGTATACCCCCGGCTGGGACATGGCAAAGGACAGATGGTCTACCACCACCTTGTCCCCGTACCGTTTCGTCAGGTCCATTACGACCAGGCTCATTGTTCTTCCTCCTCCCAGAATAATTCGTCCAATGTTTTACCCAGCGCCCGGCAAATGGAGATGCACAGGCGGATGGTGGGGTTATAGTCCCCCTTTTCGATGGCGTTGATGGTCTGCCGGGACACGGACACCAGGTCCGCCAGCTGCTGCTGGCTCAGATCCTTGGCAGCCCGGGCCGATTTCAGCCGAAGATTCTTCATGACTCGTCATCCTCCCGCTGCCGCCGCAGCCGGACGATGGCGCAGACCGTCAGCACCAGAAACAGCGCTCCGCTGGCCGGAGACAGGGCGTCCCAGGTCAACAGGCCGTCCTCCACAAAGCCGCCGCTGCGCAGAGTGATGATGATGTTGGGAATTTGCAGCACCACCACTGCCCCGAACAGCCAAAGGCTGGCCTTGGGGTCCTGGGCCACGGCAAAATAGGCGTCCCGCCGGACGCACACCACCACAAACACGCCCACGGACAGAAAAATCATCATCCACACCGCCACTCCGGGCTTGGCCCAGGGACCCCAGATGGCCTCCACGCCGGTATCGGCCAGCAGACTGAAAATCAGCGTCATATACGCCCACCGGTAGGCGATGCCCCGGGCGGCCAGCTGCCGTTCGTCATACTCCGGCTTGGGCCGGCCCTGTTTTTTTCGCACCGCAGCCATAACGGCTATGACCACGGCTGCCGAGCCGATTCCCACCAGAACTCCTGCCACATATGGATCCATAACGACCGCTCCTTTCTCAACTCGCTGGTATCCTATCACTTATCAGACAATTTGTCAAGTATATATTACAAAAAATATGGTGTGAATAGCATTTTGACGGGTGACGCTTTTGTAATCGACAGGGGGCATGGCTTTGGATATAATGAGGATATCCCACAAAGGAGGTTCTTGGATATGAAGAAAAAGCAATGGCTCCTGATCCCCCTGTGCCTGGTCCTGCTGGCGGCGGCATATTTCCTGCTGCGCAGCCGTATTCCCCAGCGGTGGTACACCGCCGATGAGCTGGGCATCCCCCAGCAGCAAAGCGCCCTGGATGCCGACGGCGACGGCGTGGACGACTGGACGGACATGGTGCTGGGCGCCCGGTCCTATATTGCCACCAACCCACACTATGAAAGCAAGTATTATGCCGGGGGCTATCCCGACGACGGACTGGGCGTGTGTACCGACGTGATCTGGCAGGCCTTCCGGGCGGCGGGCTACTCGCTGAAGGACCTGGTAGATGCGGACATTGCCGCCCATCCAGAGTGTTACCCCAACGTTGAGACGCCGGACGGCAATATCGACTTCCGCCGGGTCAGCAATCTGGATACCTTCTTCCGCCGTCATGCTCAGGTGCTGACCTGCGACCTGGACGACCCTGCCCAGTGGCAGCCCGGCGACATCGTGATTTTCGGCGACCGGGACCACATTGCCATCTGCTCCGACCGCCGGAACCGCCGGGGCATTCCCTTTATCATTCACCACGGAAACCCCATTGACGAGGCCGTGGAGCGCAACGACATCTATAGGCAGCCGGTCACCGGCCATTTCCGGTGGATGGGATAAGCCGGTTTTTGCAAAAAAGTATCCGGTTTTCACCGGGAAAATGAAAAATTTTCTTGCATTTTCCGGCGCGCTGTGTTATTATATTTCAGCATTCCGCACAGGGGCGGACTTTCGGTCGGTGCCGCAAGGTTGGCCGGGGGGAGGAAGCTCCTGGAGGCAACAAACTAAAATCAAAGGAGAAATGAACAAACATGGCTAACCAGAACGTCGTATCCATGAAGGCCCTGCTGGAGGCCGGTGTCCACTTCGGTCACCAGACCCGCCGCTGGAACCCCAAGATGGCCCCCTACATTTACACCGAGCGCAACGGCATCTATATCATCGATCTGCAGAAGACCGTGAAGAAGCTGGAGGAGGCTTACAGCTTCGTGCGTCAGCTGTCCGAGAGCGGCCAGTCCCTGCTGTTCGTGGGTACCAAGAAGCAGGCTCAGGAGGCCATCAAGGATGAGGCCCTCCGCTGCAATATGTACTATGTCAACGCCCGCTGGCTGGGCGGCATGATGACCAACTTCAAGACCATGCGCACCCGTATCGACCGCCTGAACCAGCTGAAGACCATGCAGGCTGACGGTACCTTCGATATGCTTACCAAGAAGGAAGTCATCAAGCACCTGGGCGAGATCGAGAAGCTGGAGAAGTACCT
>ERZ1026997.43-NODE-43-length-76691-cov-12.356934_pt1 | contig 76691 bp, 81 predicted proteins | sample MGYA00519289_ERZ1026997 | MGnify/ENA primary metagenome ERZ1026997 (study PRJEB26926, sample SAMN06164455) | human gut metagenome | biome: ENVO:00009003; feature: ENVO:2100002; material: ENVO:00002003 | host: Homo sapiens | place: USA | collected 2012 ... | reverse complement strand
AGTGGTTTTCTTTGGTACCTTTCTTTTTACAAAAAAAGAAAGGTACTCGTGCCGGGGCACGAAACGCCCCAGCTTGCGCCCGTAGGCGCAACACCTGCTCGCCGCCGGGGCGGCGAAACCCTCCCCGCGCCAAGGGATCCTTAAACCGTAGGTTTGAGTGGTTTTCTTTGGTACCTTTCTTTTTACAAAAAAAGACAACTGACGCCCCAAATCTTTGATTTGGCTGGCGGAAGTTATGCACAGCTAAGTTACTCGTGCCGGGGCACGAAACGCCCCATCCCGCGCCCGCAGGCGCAACACCTGCTTGCCCCTGTGCCAAGGAAGTCTTGAAACGTAGTTTCAAGCGGCTTTCTTTGGTAGCTTTCTTTCAACGATGAAAGAAAGCTGCTCGCACCAGGGGGCGGCGAAGCCCTCCCCCCGCCGCGAAGTATTGACGCAAAATCCCCCGCCGTTACTGCCACGCCGCCGGTACCGGCGGCATAATACGCCGCACATCTTTCTCCATGGTATCCCCCGCCGTGGGCACAAAGCCCAGCCGCGCGAAGAACAGCCGCAGCCCCTTGTCCGGGCAGTCCACCCGCAGGATATCCCTCCCCCGCCGCAGGCAGGCGTCAACAGCCTGCCCCATGGGCGGGATACCCAGGCCCTTCCCTCGCCATTGCGGAGTCAGGCCGTACCAGCTCAGCCGCAGGGCGTCCCCCTCGTCGGACAGGCTGAAGGCTCCGATCAGCGCCTCGCCGTACCACACGCCGGTAGCCTCGCCCCCGGCGGGCATACCCAGCGCCGCCCGCTTCTCCTCCGGCAGCGGTCCGTAGCCCTCGCCGGACTCCACCATGTTCTTCTCCTTCCACCAGCTCTGCCTGGCAAAGGTGGACAGTCCCCGTTCCGTCAGATGGCTGTTGTCGTCCCGGTATACCACCCGGAACGTCCCGTTCTCCCATTCCAGCAGCGACACGGCGGTGTTGTCCCCGTGGGGCGTCTGCCCCACCTCCGCCAGCGTCTGCCCCTGCAAAACGCCCAGCACGGTCCGCAGCGCCATCCCATGGGAAAATACCGCTGCGGTGCCGCCCTCATGGGCCCGGGCCACGCGCTCCAGCGCCGGGATAAACCGGTCCACCACCTGCTGCGCCGTCTCGGCCCCCGGCACACGCCACAGGTCGGCCCGCCGGTTGAAGTTGTACATCTCCTCCGGGTATCTCACGTTCAACTCATGCCAGGTGTGGTCCTCCCACTCCCCCATGCAGATCTCCCGGAACGCCGGCTCCAGATGCAGCGGCAGGGCCTTGGGCAGCCAGATGGCCCGTGCGGTGATCTGCGTCCGGTACAGGTCGCTGCTGTACACCGCGTCGATGTCCACCTTCCGGAACCTCTCCCGCAGAGCGTCGATCTGCTGATACCCCCGGTAGTTGGTGATCAGCCCGTTGCAGTGGCCGTGTGCGACGCGGTACAGGTTTCCCTCCGCCTCCGCGTGGCGGATCAGATACAGCCGCGTCATACCACCGTCACCCACTGCTTCCACGCGCGGACCGCCTCCTCGACCGCCGCCGCCGGCTCCGCCGCGTACTGCAAAGCACTGTCTGCCGCCAGCGCCCCGTGACCCATATCGTCAAAGGCCGGCAGCGCATTCTCCCCGTCGCAGTCCTCCAGCAGCAAAAACGCCCCCGGACATACTCTCCGCACGTCCCTCACATCCAGACTGTACCCCGTGGACACAGCCAGCGCTGCACCCCGGCGTGCCATCTGCTCCGCCACGGACAGCCACAGCGCCCGGTCGCCGGCCACCAGACTCTGTACCTGTCCGCCGGTCCGTACCGCCGCGATGGGCAGCATCTCCCCAGCCTCCAGGCACCCGCTTCCGCCGTAGGGGCACACCGTCACGGCGTCCGCCCCGTACCCGGTCCAGCACTCCGGCTCCGCGGTGTTCATATCCAGTATCACATACAGTTCCTTGGCATGGGCCGCGCTGACAAGGTTCGCCAGCACGTCCGCCCCCATCATCCCGTGACGCAGATACGCTCCGCCCCGCAGCACCACCGCGGGCAGCTTTCCCGCCGCCGCGTCCAGCAGCGTCGTGCCGTGATACCGCAGCGCCTCCGCCTGGGCCATGGGCGTGTCGCCGAACATATCGATAAAGTTCTTCACAAACTTCCCATTCAGCTTCTCCGCCTCCGGCGCCAGCGTCAGCGCCAACGGTGTTTTTTTCTCGCGGATACGCCGCTGCAATTCCAAATCAAACATCATGTTCTCCTTTTTTACCTTTGCGCTCCCATATACACGCGCTAAGAGCACGCAAAATGACAAATGGCATATAAATAGTGTATAGATAACCTATAAACAACATCTACGCAAGTGTCTGACATCGTCTCATGGTATTATACCAATTCCGCCCCCGCTTGGCAAGAAACACCGCCGTCTTTTTCGCATTTTTTCACCTCTGTCGGGCATACTGTACACAGGCCGATAAAGGATAAAAATGCAACGAAAAAGAGGTGAACACGATGAAAACGTGTACTTTCCTCAAGGGAATGGTCGCCGGCATGGCTGTCGGCGTCCTGCTGGACAACGCCCTTCGTCCCTCGCCCAAGTTCCGCAAGACCCAGGCGGGCAAAACCCTCCACCGCCTGACCTGCGCCCTTGACGACGCCGTGGACGAGGTCTGCTCCAAGCTGCAATAATCGCGGTATCGCATCCAGGCGGTGTATGGTTATGTAAACCATACACCGCCCTATAATCAGCAGATTTCCATTGTTCAAAATTACACATTATGTTAACTTAGATATTTGCTGTCGATTCCACAACTCACCCCGAAAATTCCATCTTGACAAACCTGGTATTTTTGGTATAATAGTCCATGCTGTTTGTCAGCGAATCGAATATGCAGTGGTATCGAAGAGGTCATAACGAGCACGACTGGAAATCGTGTTGTCGTCAAAAGCGGCACGAGGGTTCGAATCCCTCCCACTGCGCCAGTGAAAAGCCCTGTAACCATGCCGGTTACAGGGCTTTTCTTCTGCGCCAGAACGGGGATTTGACCATAATTTTGACCACAAACACGCCGGTGCTTACTGACCGCGCGGGCTGTCACTCCTCCACCAGCGGCGGCTCAAAGCTCTCAATAGCACTACGAAGCTTGGCGTGACGGATGACAAAATGTATGGCGGGTGATTTTTCCTTGGACACCATGGCCCACCGCCCCTCGTGCATGACGATCTGCAAATTGTGGAAGGTGCTGTCGGCGGTCAGTTCCAGGCGGCAGCGCGGGTGCACTGTCGCGAACTGTTCTGTCTGATCGATGTGTTCCAGATACTCCTGATAGGTATACGGTATATCACGTTCATAGAACGATCCTGACAGGGGCAGGGACATCGGGTATCGTTCAAAGGCTTCCTCTGTCAGTCGGGGCAGAGCCAACACTATTTCATTGTCCCGCAGGATGGTTTCGGCCTGCTCCCGGCGGCTTTTGGCGTGGGCCAGGATACGCTCCTGATCCAGCGCAGGCACATCGTGTCTTTGCAGCACCGCCGCCAAAAACGCGGGGTCCGCGGTATACAGCGGCGGCGCCGATAGGACACACCGCCGTCGGCCGGGGGTGCGGCTGTCTGCCAACAGAAACGCGTCCAGCCGGGAAGCGCCGTCGGCACGGTATATCTCCATCAGCGGCTTGGCGTTCTCCAGCAGAGCGTCGGCCCGACGGCGGTAATAGGCCACCTCTGTGCGGTTGTTGGTCAGGTAATACCGCCCCTCGCTATGGTGGCCGGACACAGCCTCGCCGGTCAGCGCGGCTGTGCCGGATACCCGCAGGAAATGCAGGAACACACCGCCCTGGGGCGCTTTGAAGTAATACGGCTCGATCTGGCCGGTCATATACATGGGGATGAAGCTCTCCAATCCCAGCATCATCTCCGGCAGATTGCGGTCAATGTTGTGGATGATCTGCAGCCGCAGGCCTTTTTTCAGCAGCAGCGCCATGCCGAACATCCACTTCTTGGGGAACTCCGGGTCTTGGGCCATCTCCGTCATGGGCATATCGCTGTACATAAACACCGGCTCTGTGGAGCGCGACAGCACCGCCGCCTTCATAAAGTCCAGCTCGCTGTCCATCATCTGCCGCAAACCGGAGTAACTGCGGCTGGTGGGCAGCTGGAAGGGCGCCACAGGGACCTTCAGCTCGTCAAAATGGACGGAGCGTATGTACGCATTCAGATCGAACTCATCCAGCTTGGTCAGGAAGCGGGAGACGCTGTCCTCCCGGGGCGCATGGCTGCCCAGCAGCCAATCCTGCACCCGCCGGCAGTAGGCGGCGCGGTCGCTGAGATCTTCAGCGGCACAGCCCAGCAGCGCGGCGGCCACTTCCCGCTGGGCGGGGCCGTCCATCTCCCGGGAAACATAGGACGCCACGGCGGCGGCGAACTGCTCCGGCTCCGCCGGCTGACGCTCGCCCCGGCGGAAGCGGAAGATGGCGGACGGATCGTAGTTGGCGCAGCGGCACAGCTTCGCCACGCTGAGCCCCATGACCTCGATCAGCGCATTGAAGTTCTCCCGCAGCATCTTCCTGTCCGTGCCGGCATATTCATCGCATTGCAGGAACGCGCTATACAGTGTGTCCGCGTCCATATCCGGCAGTGCCTTTGCTTTGGCCATATCGGCCAAAGCATCACTCAGCGCTGTGAGCACGGCGCTGCCGCGGCCCGGCGTGCGCTCGCCGGTGCGGTAGCGGCTCAGGGACGGTGCGGATAGCCCGGCGGCCTCCGCCAGCTCCTTGCCCCGGCAGTCCAGCCGGGTGATGTATTCGTTCAGCTGCTCACAAAAGCGCATGGCGCACCTCCTGCGGTGAAAGCTGTGTATAGTATACGCCCATATGGCAGAAAAGTGAAGCAAGAAAATTTCCAAAACCAGCAATCGCCGCAGCCGGTAATCGCGTTTCCCTGCCTCGGCCGCCGTGGTACAATAGAAAATGTAAAAAGCTTGTAAATACGTGAAAAATTGAAACAGGAGGATGGAACAAAATGACAAAGAAAAGGTTTTTTCCGGCGCTGCTCCTTACGCTGGTCCTGGCGCTGTCGCCGCTGTCAGCATTTGCGGAATCTGGAGCGTATGCCGTTAAATTTTACCCCGGAGATTATGGAACCATGACTAAAAACGACCAGATTCCGTTTGTGTATTATGGCATTGACGATGATGTTAACAATCCCTACTACTACAAGCTGAATGTATCCGAGACAGAGACTCTCAGCTTTGCCGGCAGTATCATCGATACTTTACTTCCAAATTCGGGATACAAGTTTGCCTACTGGACAGCCGATGCTACCGTCTACCAGGCCGGCAGTGGTACTGCCATTCCGGCCGACACCCCTCTTTCCGCTGATCAATTACAGAACAGCGTTAATGTGCGGAGTGATAATGTGACATTCACGGCCCACTTTAAGCAGAGCTCTGAAAATCCCGAGGATTCAGAAATCACCACCGTTGAAATCGTCGGCGCGACCCTCTCCTACAACCCCGGTGATGCGCCCCGGGCCACGGCCGCCGTAGCCGCCGCCGATCAGGGCAAATACCGAATTTACGACGAATGGTGGCAAGAGTTAAATGAAAACGATGAGCCCGTTGCTATATGGCATTCCGACGACGAGATATACAGCACCTTGCCGACCATTACAGCGTTTGAAAGCGGGAAAAAATATGTGTATTCCGTTTTGCTGATGCCGGAAAGAGAATATGACTTCGCCAGAGAAGTCGCCGCTACGGTGAACGGGAACGCAGTGACGGCGGTTCCCGCCACAGACGGATACTTGAGTCTTCCCAATGTTAAAACGATCACGCCGACCGGACAAATCACTCCCCCCGCCACCGGCGGCTACTACTATTCCCCCTCTGCCGGCGGCAGCAACGCCAGCCCCAAGACCGCGGACGCAGGCGTGGCGCTCTATGCCGCTGCCGCCCTGCTGAGCACCGCCGGTCTGGCGTGGAGCAGCAAGCGCCGCGGGCAGTAAACCAGCTATTCTCTCCGGGTCGATACCGACAGGGGTACGCCGCAGAAGCGGCAAGCAAAAACGCCGCCCTAAAGGGCGGCGTTTTTGTCGATTGCGCACACGCGGAAAAACAAGCGTCATATCGGTGGAAATGCCTTAAGACCCGCGAACCGAGTCATACTTGGAATTGCCCAAAGCGCTGAGGTAGGCGTCGTAGGCCTCCTCTAACGAAGAAAACGCTTTTCCGTTTTTCAGAATCTGCTTATACTGGTTTTGCGAAGTAAGTGATTGGGAAACGGCGACATATTCGCTGCCGTTTTTCGTCCTCTTGCCGGTCGTGGTTTCGGAAACATAGTACTTCCCGTCCCCGGTCTGGACGATCACGGGAATTTCCTTTCCGGCTCCGACTTCGTTAGTGTTCAGAGAGGTCCAGAAAAGGTATCGGTTTGCATCTTGTCCATCTTTTCCGCTGCCAAGAAAGGCCCATGTGCAGTCCGGCTGCTGCAGGAGACTGTTGTCCGAATTTTTGATCGCTTCGGAAATAGCCGGAACATAATCTGAATACGGACACCTGGAGTCAAACTCGAAGTTAAGGTGATCTTTTACAGCGCCGTTTTTCCAAAAGTCTGTACTATATAGAAGTTGGAAGAAATCCGTCACGCTTGTGTTAAATGGATACTTGGGGTCAGAAGGGTCGGCTTTCCCGCTCCAAGTCAGAATAATTCCGTAATTCTTATCATATGAAACAACACAGGTTCCATTCGGCGTAGCAACGCCTTTCCAATTATCTGTGTCTCCTTGCTTTTTATAGTGGACGATACCGCCGATATTCACGGGGTCCAATGATTGCCAGTCCGCCTGCTTCTGCTTCAGATCGACCGTGACCGTGGCCTCAAAATTTCCGAGCTGCGCCTCTGTGGAGACCTGTGCATACGCGGCGCGTACATTCGCAAGGTCTGTGGCCTCCCTGCTCTTTTCAAGCTGTGACGCAAATACCGGAATCGCGATCGCGATCAGTACGGCAATGAGCGCAATGACGATCAGCATTTCCATCAATGTAAATCCGCTGCGATTTCGTTTTCGTTTCATATGATCCCTACTTTATCTTTGATAGGACAAGCACATGGTGCACCCATCATGAATTGTTATCTTTAGAGTATAACACACCGCTGTCGAAAAATAAAGTAATCAAATGAAGCCAAAAAAAGGATTTCTGCGAAAACTCTGCTTTTTTCGATCCCACTTTTCAGCCGCACCGGTATTTCGCCATCGGAGAGCCACGTCTGTGCGATCATAGTCCCGATCCCAGGTAACAAACTGGATGCCGTGTTTACTATGCGTTCCCGCCAGCACTGTGCCGTTGAAGTCGGCAAGGATGCGGTAGTCACCCTCCAGCCCGCTGGCTTCGGGCTGCGGAGCAGTCTCCATAGCAAGCATATACTCTCTCGTCCGTGCGGCGATGTCCTCATCACGAGGCTCGACTCGCTACCGGCATCCCACGAATGGCAGAGCCATTCGCAGGAGCCCTGCCGGACCTCTTGATTTAACGCGCTGCGCGCAGGTCGAGGCAGCAAGTTCAAGCCTACCCGCGGCATTCCAAAAAGAAAACACCATCCTGACGGATGGTGTTTCTTTTTGGAGCGGGCGACGAGGCTCGAACTCGCTACCTCGACCTTGGCAAGGTCGCGCTCTACCAGATGAGCTACGCCCGCAGACGGCACCACTATTGCAGCGCCTATGGTGCCTCAGGCCGGGGTCGAACCGGCGACACGCGGATTTTCAGTCCGCTGCTCTACCAACTGAGCTACCGAGGCATATGGCGACCAAGAAGGGGCTCGAACCCTCGACCTCCAGCGTGACAGGCTGGCGTTCTAACCAACTGAACTACTTGGCCGTGTGGATGGTGGGAACAACTGGACTCGAACCAGTGACCCCCTGCTTGTAAGGCAGGTGCTCTAACCAGCTGAGCTATGCTCCCGTACCTGTCGTTCAAACGACAAGGCATATTATAACGTTCCCATCCGCATCTGTCAACAAAAATTTTTCAATTTTTGTCCTTTTCCTTACATATTTTTCAGCAGGCCCTTCAGGTCCTCCGCCGAGAAGTCGTACACCGCGTCACAGAACTGGCACGTCAGCTGGCAGCCGCCCTGTTCCGCCAGCATCTGCTCCAGCTCGTCACGGCCCAGGGAGATCAGCGCCCGTTCCACCCGTTCCCGGCTGCAATAGCACTTGTAGGATACCGGGCATGTCTCCAGTATTTTCAGGTCAAAGTCGCTCATCACGTCCCGCAGCAGCTGCTCCGGGTCGTCGTTTTTGTCCAGCAGCGCCGAAACCGGCCCCGCGGCCATGATGCCGCCCTCCACCTTGGTGATGACGTCCTCCCCCGCGCCGGGCATCAGCTGGATAAGATATCCGCCGGCGGCCTTGACGCTCTGGTCCCGGTCCACCAATACGCCCAGGGCACAGGCGGTGGGGATCTGCTCCGATTCCACGAAATAGCCCGCCACGTCCTCGGCGATCTCGCCGCCCAGCAGATCGATGGTGCCCACATAGGGCTCCTTCATGTGCAGGTCCTTGATGACCGTCAATGTGCCCTCATGACCCACGGCCGCGCCCACGTCCAGCTTGCCGTCCGGCCGCAGAGGCAGGTCCACATGGGGGTTGGTCACGTAGCCCCGCACGTTGCCCTCGTTGTCGCTGACGGCCAGCACCGTGCCCAGCGGACCGCCGCCCTTGAATTGCAGCGTCAGGCTGGCGCCGTCGCTTTTCAGTGCGTTGCCCATCATGGACGCCGCCGCCAGTGTGCGGCCCAGCGCCGCCGTGGCCACAGGCAGCGTCTTGTGTATCTGCCGGGCGCGCTCCGTCAGGCCACGGCTGCAAATGGCCGTCGCCTGCACCATGCCGTCGGTGGAAATAGCTCTTACGATACGATCTGCCATAGATATAACCCTCTTTCGCCTCACACGCCCCGCCCAAAAGGGCGGGGCGCGGTCATTCCTTCTGATCTGCCCGCATATGGGGCCGTTTTATTTGCGGACGCAGCTGATATAGACCCGTTGCTCATCCGCACGGGGCCGGCGCATACGCATATCGCCGTAGACCCGAACATCGCCAAAGCCCGCCGCTGCCAGCCAGGCGGTCAGTTCCTCCACAGAGTAGGCCCGCTGCCGGTGCACCTCCGCGCTGCGGCGCCATGCGCCGTCGCCGCGGCGGCGGAACAGGTCCATGTAGTAGGTACAAAGACCTCGACAGTACTCCGTCCGCCACACGCAGTAGGTATCCTCCGTCTCATCCAAGAATACCTGACCGTCCAGCGCCGCCAGCTTAGCCGCGGTGTTCACGTCGAACACCAGCATCCCGCCGGGGGCCACAAACAGATGCAGCCGCCGGAATGTCCGCTGTACGTCCTTTGGGTCCGTCAGGTAGTTGAGACTGTCCAGACAGCACACCGCCGCGTCCACCGTGCCGTACAGGTCCAGCCTCGGCATGGACTGGTGCAGGAAGACAGGCGGCACACCAGACGTCTCCCCGCCCTTGCTTATGGCCGCCGCCAGCATATCCTCGCTGCCGTCCACGCCGATGACCTCGTAACCCCGCTGCGTCAGCAGCCAGCTCATGGTCCCGGTGCCGCAGGCCAAGTCCAGCACCAGCTTCACCGGGATACGGCTGCGGCACAGCAGCTTCTCGATGAAATCCAGTCGCTTTCCATAGCCCACATCCTCGGTCAGCGCGTCATATGAACCGGCCAGCGCCTCGTAGCAGCTCATTTCTTCTCTTTCTCCTTCATCTTCTCCAGCACGCTCTCATACCCGCCGTTGCCGTAGATCAAGCTGCGGTTCACGCGGCTGATGGTAGCACTGGATGCGCCGGTGCGTTCCAGAATGTCGTTGTAGATCATCCCGTCATTCAGCAGCGTGGCTACCTCATAGCGCTGCTCCATGCTCCGCAGCTCAGACACCGTGCACAGATCCTGGAAGAAGTTATAGCACTCCTCCTCCGTCTCCAGCATCAGAATGGCCTTATACAGCCGGTCATTCTTTTCTTTCTTTCCGATCTTGGACTTTGCGGTTCGAACCATGATCGTCTCTCCTTCTTTCTCCCTTTTTGGGTACTGATGCCAGTATAGCATTTTAGTCCGCGAAAGTAAACCACCTTATCAAAAATATTTTTGTCGACTAAAGCTGTAAAGCGTCACAGCAGCTGCCCACCTCCGCCACCTTCAAAAACGCTTTGTATCGATGCATGCTCAAATAACATTTCCGCATGTTCATATAATGAACATCAATTTTACTTATTTATAAGTTAAGCATATAATGAGGTCACCAAAAAGTCCAGGAGATGGTAACGATAGGGAAAAACGAGTTTGCCACCGGCGCGAAGGCCGCGCTGTACTCCGAGGCGGAGTTCCATGTATAAACCACACATCACCATGCCTTTCTCTCCCCCAAAAAGACAGCGGCGGACGCGAAGCGTCCGCCGCTGTCTTTTTCACGTATTCATCCTTCCGTCTTGCCGTGCAGCTTCTTTTGCAGCCAGTCCTTGCCGTCCACATACCGGGACACGATGAAGGATACCACATAGTCGCCTGCGGCATTGACCATGGTGGCGGGGGGATCCACCAGATTGCCGATAGCCAGCGCGATGGGGTACGCGATGGCCAGCTGGTCAGGGAAGAAGATGGTGCAAACCACCAGTTCGCCGGTACCGCCTCCGCCAGGGATACCACTCATGGCCACAGAGGAGAACACCGCCACGATGATAGCCAAAATAGCCTTATCCGTGGAGAAGTCCATCCCGAACACGCCGAACAGAAATGCCACCTTGATGATGGCGGACATGGCCGAGCCGTCCATGTGCATGGTAGCGCCCAGGGGCAGCACGATGTCCGTCACGTCCTTGCTGATGCCGGACTCCTCCGCTACCTCCATATTGGTGGGAATGGTAGCCACGCTGGAGCAGGTGCCGAAGGACACCGCCGCCGGGCGGAACAGCTTGGAGAACATCAGCTTGGCGCCGCCTTTGCCGCCGCCGAACCGGGCATAGATGGGGAAGAAGATAAACATATAGGCAAAGCTCATCACATAGTAGATGATAAGCGTACGGCTGTAATCGCCGATGAGCGTCGGGCCGTAGGTAGCCACCAGACTGGCGAAGAAGCCGAAGAAGCCGATGGGCGCATAGTAGGTGACCAGCTTTACGGTCTTCATAATGCAGTTGGTGATATCCTCCAGGAACTGCGCCGTCTTGGTCTCGGGACCGCCATTCATCTGGACACCGAAGCCGAACAGCACCGCCGCCACGATCAGGGGCAGAATGGCCCGGCGGCTCAGCAGCTCCGCAAAGTCAGGCTTCGTAAAGAAATTGACGATCATATCGCCGAAGCCCAGCGCTTCGCCGACCTCGCCCTCCACGATGGTGTAATGTCCATCTACCAGCGGGAAGATGCGGCAGACGATATACATCAGAACACCGGCAATGGCGGCGGTGACGAGGAACGTGGCGATGGTCACGCCCATGATCTTGCCAGCGCGCTTCACGCTCTTCATATTGGCGATGGCGGAGGCAATGGAGCAGAACACCATAGGCACCACCACGCAGAACATCATATTGATGAACAGCGTACCCAAAAACTCGATCTTGCTGCCGAAACTGGGCGCAAACGCGCCTACCAGGCAGCCTGCCACGATGCCGGCAAGCATACACAGAATAAACCAGTAGTTCTTCAGAAATTTTTTCATAGTGACCTCCAACTCTCTCAAATGAAGTCTTACAGCCCCTATTATACGGGCATTTTTCGCAAAGTAAATCAGAATTCCTGCGTTGTTATTTGCAAATCCTGCTGTTTTCCTTTGGTGTCCGCCGAAGGCCCATGGCCAAACTGCTTTTTATAGGCCCGAGAAAAGGTAGAGTAATCCTGATACCCCGCCTGTGCCGCCGCCTCCGCCGGGGTGCAGCCCTGGCCCAACAGCTGCCGGGCCAGCAGCAGCCGTTTCTCTGTCAGGTATCCATGCACGGAATACCCCGTCTCCTGCCGGAACCGGCGCATCATGTGGTACTTGCTGATATAAAACCGCGCGGCCAATTCATCAATGGTCAGTGGATCGGCCAGGTGCAGGTTCAGGTATTGCAGCAGTGACACCACCTTGCTGTCGCCGCCGGCGGCGCCCACCCTGTGGCCGCCCCGGACCACCCGGTTCACCTCCACCATCAGCTCCGTAAACTGCGCCTGCGCCAGCAGTGCTGCCCCGTAGCCGCCCTGCCGTACTGTCTCCGCCAATGCCTGGAACAGCGGCCGCACCCGGCTGCCACCCTCGTCCCGGTATACATATTGAAATGTCTCCTGTGCCTGTCGGAAGCACTCGGACGGATCGCAGTCCCCCACCGTCAGTGCACGCAGATAGTCCGGTGCGATATACAGGATCATCCTCTCATAATAATCCCCCGTTTCCACCACCGGCCGGTGGATGCTCCCGCTGCCCACCAGCACGAAATCCCCCGGCGCCAGCTCATACCGTTCCCCCTCCACCGCATAGCCAGCTCTGCCGGCCAGCAAAATGATGATCTTGTGGAACGTATGGTAGTGGTATTCGATATATTCCCCCCGCCCGTCCGCCAGATGAAACAACCGAAACGGCTCCTTCAGGTATCCCCTCGCCTCATATTGCAATGGTTCCATGTGCTCACCTCCGCACTTTTTGCCGTTATTATAGCACTTGCTATGCAAATATTGCAAGTTTCCTTTTCAATTATAACCATTCTGAAAATTTTGTTTCCATTTTGTAATTTTTGTGTAGCTTTTTTGATAGACTTGTGCTATGATACTTCATGTTAGATGTTGGGGGAGCCAATTCCCCGCCGACTGACGGTGTATGCCGGGAGCCTTACCCCGGCAGATCCTATGCGAACGGAAGGTAATATCCCATGCTTGGAAAACAGATCGCGGCACTGAGCCTTTCCGGCCTGCTGCTTTTCTCCGGCGCTGTCACCGCCGCTAACGCGGACGAGGCCACGCCCATCGACACCACTGGCTACGCCGCCGCGGCCGAGGTCCTGGCGGGCAACGGCGTGGCATCCAGCGCCGCTACCGCTATGCAGACCGGCAGCGGCCTGCGTCTGGCCCAGGCCTCCGGCCTGCTGGACGGCGGTGAGACGCCCACCCTCAATCAACTGGCCGCCCAGGCCCTGCTGCAGGAAACGGCAGCCCTGGAAAAGCAGAACTTTCTGGCAGAGTATGACGGCGTTCTGGTAGACTGCGGCTCCTATCTCTCCCTGCGCGCCGAGCCGGACACCTCTGCCGATCGCCTTCGCATCATCTTTGACGGCAAGGCAGCCCAGCTGCTGGACGTTACTGACGACGGCGAATGGTACAAGATCACCTATGGTACCGACACCGGATACGTTCTGGCCGAGTACTGCCAGCCCGTGCACTACGCGGACTATGAGGGCACCGCCGCCACCAATACATTGCTGGAAGACGTTATTTCTCAGGCGTACACATATCTGGGCACCCCCTACCGCTACGGCGGCACCAGCTACAGCGGCATCGACTGCTCCGGCTTCACCATGAAGGTCTTTGGTGCTTTCGGCATCAGCCTTCCCCACGGCGCCACCAGTCAGTATTATATGTGCCGCGGCGTCACCACAGAGGAACGCGCCCCCGGCGACCTGGTGTTCTTTGCCACCGGCGGCAGCGGTATCGGCCACGTGGGCATCTATCTGGGCAACGGGCAGTTCATCCACGCCAGCACCTCCAGCGGTGTCATCATCAGCTCCCTGTACGAGAGCTACTACGCCCGCACCTACCTGTATGCCGCACGGCTCATCGAAATGTAAACACGGCAGCTTCTTCATGGCTCCCTTTTTGGATTCGGAAGCGCCAGCCTTTTGACTGGCGCTTCCGCTTTTTTCTTGTACTCTGCATATTTGCATATTTATTCAATTATGCGACTATCGTATACAGCAACATGCACAGCAATCTTTCCTTTGCTCCCCAGTTTATCATGTGCTTCTTGTACAAATTTACATTTCGTGCGGATTTTTATACAAATTCATGTTGACAATTATTCACGTCAGGTGTATAGTAGCCATTGTCAGGAGGGACACCTCCGAGAATACATGTCTATATTCCGGTTCCCGGTATAGGACCATACAAGATCTGAAAGGAAGTACATAACATGAAAAAGTTTATGGCAATGCTGCTGGCGCTGGTCATGGCGCTGAGCCTGGTGGCCTGCGGCCAGAAGGCTGACGACACCAAGAAGGATGACGCCGCCGACACCGACGATTCTCTGGTGGTTCTGGAGAACGTGGTGGATTGGGGCGAGACAGAGCCCTACCGTGTCCTGGTGCAGAAGGGCGACCCCAAGGGTCTGCTGGAGGGCATCAACAAGGCCATCGCTGAGCTGACCGCCAATGACGGTGCCTTGATCAAGGAGATCGAGAACAAGGTCGCCTCTCAGGATACCTATATGCCCGACGCTGTTTCCTCTGACCTGGCCGCCGAGACCACCGATGATACCGCCGCCAGCGACAAGCCCGTTCTGGTCATGGGCACCAGCCCCGACTATCCCCCCTATGAGTTCTTCGCAGATGCTGCTATGACCGAGTACGCCGGCATCGACGTGGAAGTAGCCAAGTATATCGCCGAGTCCATGGGCATGACCCTGCAGATCGAGTCCATGAACTTCGACAACCTGGTGACCTCCCTGAGCAACGGCGACTTTGACGTGGTGCTGGCCGCCTGCGAGTACACCGAGGAGCGTGCCAAGGCCTGTGACTTCTCCGATCCCTACTACACCGATCTGCCTCCCGTCATTCTGGTGAAGGCTGCCAACGCCGACAAGTACAAGACCGTTGACGATATCAACCAGGCCTCCGTCATCATCGGCGCCCAGAAGAACACCACCAAGGCCATGGCCGCCGCGGATATGTTCCCCGAAGCTGCCAACGGCATGGTTCTGGAGTCTCTGGTCCCCACCCTGGTCACCGAGCTGAAAAACGGCACCATCGACCTGCTGGTGCTGGATGGCAATGTGGGCCTGAGCTACGTGGGCTGATCTCCCTGTTCCCTATCGCAAACGTGCAAGGCGGCCGCCTTGCACGCTTGCGTGTTCTTAAGAACTTTTGAAAGGATGCTTCGTCTATGTCGTGGAATGATCTGTTTGTCAACATGGACAACACCAACTTCTTCAACTTCTCGTTCCTGCCCAAGTACGGCTCCGCCTTTGTCCGCGGCTTTGAATACACGCTGCTGCTGGCGGTGGTGTCCGTGCTGCTGGCCGTGATCCCCGCCCTGCTGCTGGCCATGATGCGCCTGAGCAAGATCAAGCCTATCAAGTGGTTCGCCGGCGCGTATATCGCCGTGTTCCGTTCCACCCCAATGCTGGTGCAGCTGTCCATCATCTACTTCGGATTGTTCCACTACATTAGCCTGCCCCGGACACTGTTGTTCGGCTTCATCGCCATCAACCGCTTTATCCCAGGCGTGGTCGCTTTGGCGCTGAACAGCTCGGCGTATGTAGCCGAGATATTCCGGGCCGGTATACTGGCCGTGGACAAGGGGCAGACCGAGGCGGCCCGTTCTCTGGGCCTCAGCAGTTGGCAGTCCATGCGTCTGGTCGTGCTGCCCCAGGCCATCAAGAATGTCCTCCCTGCCCTGGCCAACGAGGTGGTCACCATGGTGAAAGAGTCCTCCATCTGCTCCGTGCTGGGCATGGCGGAGATCATGTACACCGCACAGACCGTCTCCGGCAACAGCTACATCACCCTGGCTCCCTACGTGCTGGCCGCGCTGGTCTACTTCTGCATCAACTACCCGGCCTCCAAAGCCATCGAGGCCATAGAAAGGAGAATGCGCCGTGGCGACAAGCAGTAAAGTTCTCATCTCCGTAAAGCACCTGGTCAAGGAATACAACCACGGCACCGTTCACGCATTGGACGGCTGCGATCTGGATATCCACAAGGGTGAAGTAGTGGCCATCATCGGCCCCTCCGGTTCCGGCAAGTCCACGCTGCTGCGCAGCCTGAACATGCTGGAGGAGCCTACCTCCGGCGCCATCTTCTTCGACGGCGTGGATCTGGCCAGCAAGTCGGTGAACATCGACCTCCACCGCCAGAAGATGGGCATGGTGTTCCAGCATTTCAACCTGTTTCCCCATAAGACTGTGCTGCAGAACATCACGCTGGCGCCCGTCACCCTGAAGAAAAAAACACCCGCTGAGGCCGAGACCCAGGCCCGCACCCTTTTGGAGCGCATCGGCCTGTCCGACAAGGCCAACGAGTACCCCAATATGCTCTCCGGCGGTCAGAAGCAGCGTATCGCCATCGTTCGGGCGCTGGCCATGGATCCGGAGGTCATGCTCTTCGACGAGCCAACCTCCGCCCTGGACCCCGAGATGGTGGGTGAAGTGCTGGACCTGATGCGCGACCTGGCCAAGGACGGGATGACTATGGCCGTGGTCACCCACGAGATGGGCTTCGCCCGTGAGGTAGCCGACCGTGTGGTCTTCATGGCCGATGGCAAGATCCTGGAAGAAGGCTCCCCCACGGACATCTTCGACCATCCCCAGGACCCCCGGCTGCAGGATTTCCTCAGCAAAGTGCTGTGACAACGATAAAAGCCCACCTCTTCGGGGTGGGCTTTTTTATGTTTCTTATGATTTTCCGTGTATCTCATTACCGCAGCGAGGGCAGGTGATGACGATGCGTCCTTTCCCTCTGGGCACCCGGCACACCGCGCCGCAGCCCGGGCAGGTAAAGTAGCAGTGCTCTTTATCCATCCGCTGCTGCCTTTTCCCGGCCATACGTCGGCTGATGGGCCACCAGACCTTCTCCATGAACTTCGCGTTCTCCGCCCGGCGCTTCTCCAGATTGCGGGAAAACATCCGGAACAGTGCCAGCAGGGTGATGATCCCGGCCACGGTGCCGATGATGCTGTATGCCAGCGGCATCTTCTCCCGCAGAAAAATGTTGATGATATCCAGTACCAGAGCCGACCAGACCATGGTCAGCGTCAGCCGGTCCACACCGTTGCGCCCATACATGAAGCGCGACAGCGCGTTGCCGATACGTTGCAAGAAGTTCATAAAACCGTCCCTTTGCCTTCCGCGTCCACACCGCAGGTTTTCTGACAAGGTATTTTACAGGAAAAGTCAGCAAAGGTAAACCCCTTTTATTCAAAATTCACAGAATGGACAAATTTTTGTTTTTTTACTGCCGGTGCAAAACCAGTCCCGCCGCCTTGCAATTCGCCATAAACCTATGCTATAATAAATTGATTATGCACCGCGAGCCGGCGGTCACCCGCCGGCTCGCCGCAGGCCCCGACCTCTCCGGGCGGGATCGGCTGCGCTGTCTGCCGCACTGCGGGGCCTGCATATCCCATACTATGCCGCCGCACCGCTGCCGGTGCGGCGCGAAAGGAAGCTGCTCTATGATCAAGATCGCCCCCTCCATCCTGTCCGCGGATTTTGCCTACCTGGCCCGCGACATCGAAAAGATCTCCACCGCCGACTACGTCCATGTGGACGTGATGGACGGCCTGTTCGTGCCCAACATCTCCATCGGCATTCCGGTGGTCAAGTCCATTCGTCCCACCACCGCCCTGCCCCTGGACGTCCATCTGATGATCGAGCGCCCGGTCCGCTATGTAGAGCAATTCTGCGACGCCGGCGCGGACATCGTCACCTGCCATGTGGAGGCGGACACCGAGGAGAATATTCTCTCCGCCCTCGACAAGATCCACGCCAAGGGCAAAAAGGCCGGTGTGGTCGTCAAGCCCAAGACCCCGGCCAGCGCCGTCCTGCCCTTCATCGACAAGGTGGAGCTGATCCTGGTCATGACCGTGGAGCCGGGCTTCGGCGGTCAGAAGTTTATGGCCGATATGATGCCCAAGGTACAGGCCATCCGCGGTTATATCGATGCCATGAACCCCGCCTGCGAACTGGAGGTAGACGGCGGCGTGGATGGCGACACCTGCAAGCTCTGCATTGCCTCCGGCGCCAACGTGCTGGTGGCCGGCAGCGCCGTATACAAGGCTGCGGACATCCCCGCCAAGATCAAAGAACTGAGAGGGTAACATCCTATGGAGTATTTTCCCGCTCCGCTGGAAAAATTAGTGGAGCAGTTCGCCCGCTTGCCGGGCGTGGGCTATAAATCCGCCCAGCGGCTGGCCTTCTACGTGCTGTCCCTGCCGGAGCAGGAGGCCCAGGCCTTTGCCGACGCCATCATGGACGCCAAGCGCAACGTGACCCTCTGCCCCGTGTGTCAGAACCTGACCGCCGGCGGCCTGTGCCCCATCTGCGCCGACCAGAAGCGCGACGACGCCACCATCTGCGTGGTGGCTGACCCCCGGGACGTGATCGCCATCGAGCGCAGCCGGGAGTACCGCGGCCGTTACCATGTGCTTCACGGCGTGCTGTCCCCCATGAACCACGTGGGGCCTGACGATCTGCACATCAGATCCCTGCTGGACCGCGTGGCCCAGGGCGGCATCACTGAGGTCATCATGGCCACCAATCCGGACACTGAGGGTGAGGCCACGGCACTGTACATCGCCCGGCTGCTCAAGCCCTTCGGCGTCAAGGTCACCCGCCTGGCCTATGGTATTCCCGTGGGCGGCCACCTGGAATTCGCCGACGACGCCACGCTCATGCGTGCGCTGGAAGGGCGGCGGGAGCTGTGAAACGATTTGCCTGCCTTATCTTGGCCGCGCTGATGGCCCTGTCGCTCGCCGCCTGCGGCACACAGAAGCGTGAGACGCTGGAGCTCTTCGCCATGGACACCTACATGACCTTCGTGGCCATCGGCGACGGCGCTGATGACATGCTGGCTGACCTGAGCCGCACCGTCAACACGCTGGAATCCTCCCTCTCCCGCACGGTGGACACCAGCGAGGTCTCCCGTCTGAACCGTGACGGCTCCGCCGTCTGGGACGAGGACGGCGCGCAGCTGCTGTCGTGGGCGCTGCAGCACAGCCAGGAAACGGACGGTGCCTTCGATATCACCATCGCCCCGCTGGTGGAGCTGTGGGGCATCACCTCCGACAGTCCCCGCGTCCCCTCTCAGGCGGAGATCGACGCACTGCTGCCTCTGGTGGGCTATGAGCACGTCCACCAGTCCGAATTTTGCAGCATCTCGCTGGACGAGGGCTGCGCCGTCGATCTGGGCGGCATCGCCAAGGGCTACGCCTCCGACTGCGCCGCCGTCCTGTTCCACCGCAGCGCCCTCACCGGCGGCTGCGCCAATCTGGGCGGTAACGTGTACGTCTACGGCACCAACGCCCAGAACAAGCCCTGGTCGGTGGCCATTCAGGATCCCGCCGACAGCGAGGGCTATGTCTGCACCCTGAGCCTGTCGGATGCCTTTGTGGTCACCTCCGGCGGCTACCAGCGCTATTTCACCGCGCCGGACGGCACGGTGTACCAGCATATTCTCGATCCTAAGACCGGCTATCCCGTCCAAAGTGACCTGACCAGCGTCTCCATCGTCACACGGGGCGGCTTCGGCGGGCAGGGCACCCGTGCCGACGCCTACTCCACCGCCCTGTACGTTATGGGTGAGCAGGCCGCCGTGGACTTCTGGCGCGCCCAGGATATGTCCTTTGACATGGTGCTCATCACCCGGGACGGCCGCGTGGTCTATACCCCCGGCCTGGCTGACTGTTTCAACGAAAAGGACGGAACCGCCTATGTCTACCAACTCCTCGCCGCCTGAACTGAAATGGAACCGCTTTGACGCGCTGGTGGCGCTGGCGGTCGTGCTGCTGGCCGTCGTCTCCGCGCTGTGCTTCTATCTGCCCAAAAACCAAAGCGGCGCCCTCACCGTGGTCATCGACATCTCTGGTCAGGAGGTCCGCCGTGTCCCCCTGTCCGACTTCACCGAGGCCACCGTCACCAGCCGCGGCTATACGCTGCACATTGCCGCCGAGGGCGGCGCCGTCTCCGTGACCGACAGCGACTGTCCCACCCGGGACTGCGTCCACACCGGGGCTATCTCCCGTGCCGGGCAGTCCATCGTGTGCCTGCCTGCCCAGGTGGTCGTCCACCTGGAGGGTGCGTCCGCGCCGGACGCACCTGACGTGATCGTGGGGTGAGCACATGAAATGGACAGCAAAAAACATCGCCCTCTGCGCCGTGTTAGCGGCGCTGGCGCTGGGGCTCAGTACCCTGGAGGGGCTGTTCCCCATCTCCCTGCTGGTGCCCCTTCCCGGCGTGAAGCTGGGTCTTGCCAACATCGTCACTGTGTTCGCCCTGTATCAGTTGGGTGCCGGCGCGGCGCTGGCCATTCTGCTGACCCGCTGTCTGCTGGGCGGACTGTTTGCCGGAAACCTGTCGGCCATGCTGTTCTCCGTGCTGGGCGGACTGACCGCCATGCTGGTGATGATATTCCTGCGGCGTCTGCCGAAGCTCAGCGTCTACGGCGTGTCCATCGGCGGCGCGGCAGCGCACAACATCGGCCAGATGGCCGCGGCGGTCATCACCCTTGGCAGCACCATGGTCCTTGGCTATCTCCCCTTTCTGCTGGCCGTGTCCCTTTTCACCGGTGCGCTGACCGGCTTCATCACTGCGCTTCTGCTGCGTGCCACGCGGCATATCCGATTTCACTGAGAGGTGCCACTATGGATAAGAAAGATCAGATCATTTTGCAGCAGCTGGACGTGATACGCTCCATGACGGAGAACAACGTCCGCCGCATGGGCAGCGACTTCTGGGGCACGCCCTTCCAGGACGTTGGCAAGGCCCCCACCGCACCCGGAAAGCCTGCTGAACCCGAAAAGCCCGTCCCCCCCACCGCCGACGCCAAGCCCGGCGATGCCGCGCCCGAAAAAGCCGAGGAGCTTCCGCCTCCGGAAAAAATCGAGGACCTACTCGCCGAGCTGGACACCTACATCGGCCTGAACGTGGTCAAGGACGAGGTCCACGACCTCATCAACATGGTCCAGGTCTACAAGCTCCGCGAGCAGCACGGCCTGCCCACCACCGATATGTCGCTCCACATGGTCTTCACCGGCAACCCCGGCACCGGCAAGACCATGATGGCCCGCATGATGGCCCGCATCTACCGCAGTCTGGGCATTCTCAGCAAGGGCCAGCTGGTGGAGGTGGATCGCAGTGGTCTGGTGGCCGGCTACGTGGGCCAGACCGCCCTCAAGACTCAGAAGGTCATTGAAAAGGCCATGGGCGGCGTGCTGTTCATCGACGAGGCTTACGCCCTCAACGGCAAGTCCGAAAACGACTTTGGTCAGGAGGCCATCGACACTATCCTCAAAGCCATGGAGGACCACCGCGACGACCTGGTGGTCATCGTAGCGGGCTACACGGAGCTGATGGACAGGTTTATCCACTCCAACCCCGGTCTGGAGAGCCGCTTCAACCGTTTCCTGCTGTTCGAGGACTACACCCCGGAGGAGATGTTCGAGATCTTCAAAATGCGCTGCGGCAAGGGCTACGTCCTCGCGCCGGAGGCCGAGCCCCTGGTCCGCGACTACATCGCTGAAGAGAGCGCCGACCCCAGCTTCGGCAATGCCCGCGGCGTCCGCAACCTGTTCGAGCACATTCTGGTGGCCCAGAACAACCGTCTGGCCAAGCTGGAAACCGTCACCCGCGAGGACCTGATGACCATCACCCCCGACGATGTGCTCCATGCCCGGGGCAAGCTGGACGACTGACACGCAAAAAAAGAAAGCCCGTATGGGCTTTCTTTTTTTGTTCGCTCAGTGCCGCTTTTTGCCGACCCACGCCATACCGGTCACGGACAGGACAGCCGTCACGGCGTAGATACCCACGCCCGCGTCAAAGGTCTTGGGAGAACCCTTGGTCTCGTCCGCCTTGGTGTCGGTGGTGGGGTGGTAATAGTAGCCGCCGGTAGAGATCACTTTACTGCTATTGACTTTCTCCGCATAGAACTCGGCAATCTCATTAACTCTATCGGTCTCTCCACTGGCAACAGCGAATTTAACAACGTCTTTCAAATTGTTATTTGAAAACTTGGCAATGTACTTTACACTATCACTCGTATTTCCACTCATACTGCTGTGAATTCGCACCACCGCATACGCTGTAACAGTATTATCGGAAAAGGTGATCATCTCCCGGCCCGCATCAGAAAGGTTCGCGCCATCCCAATTTCCGGCGATCTGGATAGCCATATTTTTGGCATCCGTTTTAGGCAGATTAAAAGTGTTCCCGGAGATTACCACCGTGGGCTCGGCATTGCCGATGGCCTGTGTCTCGGTACCAGGGATAATATTGATGCCGCGGCCCTTGGAGTTGATGGTGCAACCATCAAACACATAGGAGATCGCTCTGTTGCCAAAAGCTGTTTCCGACACATTCAGGGTAACAGCATACTGCCCGGTCGCCTGCTGGTTAAAGACGCACTTTTCAAAGGTGAACTTGGTCACGTAACAAGGCATAATCTTGTATACCTGCAGATGCGCAGACGTTTGGTTGAAAGTGCAGTTGACGAACTTGACCTCGATGGAATCCTTGAACTGGTCAGAGGTATCCGCTCTGCGGCCGTTCAAAATGACCTTATGCAGCAGCTTCATATCATCACTACTATCCGTCAGTTCCCCGAAGTTGATACCTGTGATGGTCACGGTCTTGACCCAGGACAGTTCACCCTCCACATAGACATTGGGTGCCGTCATCTTGCTGTGCGCACACTTCTTCGTGTCATCGTAAGTATACGCAACGTGAGCACTGTTGGCATCAAATGTGCCATCCCCTGCTTCAGTCAGAGTGGACAATGCAACACGTCCCTCCGCCCACGCCATCGTGGTAAGGCCCAGTGCCATGACCAGGGCCAAGATGGTTGCTAATACTTTTTTCATTGCTCATTCCCCTTATGGTAGTAGATTTCCGCAGGTGTGCTCGTTTTAATCCTCATTAAAACGTAAAAGCAGAGGTACCTCTGCGGATAGCTTCATTATAGCAAGAATTTTCGGTTTGTCCAGAGCATTTTGTGAAAAAATCCCAATTTTATCATTCCCGGTAACGGCGCTTACGTTTGATTTGCAAAAATTGGAAATTCCTTCCCCGCGGGCAGCGTCGTTACCGCCTCGGCGGGAAGCGCGGGAAACCTCTCCCCTATCCTCCCCGGCGCGGCGGCAAGCGTTTCCTTCTGCCCGTGGGTCAGCTTCGCCTTGATGGCGTATTCCAACCGCGACGCCGTCACCTTGTCACCGCAGCGCCACAGTGCCGCCAGTGCCTCCGGCGGGTGGGCTCGGGTGTACTTGGCGCCCCTGCCGCTGCAATGCATGGCCATCCGCCGCGCCACGTCATTGGTCATCCCCGTGTACAGGCTTCCGCCACGGCACCGCAGCATATAGACATAGTACGCTTCCATAGGCGGCTCCTTTCACGGTTTTCCCCTATCATACCCGATATTTCTTGCATTGACAAGCGCTGTATGGTACAATTCCAATTTGGAAAGTGAGGGAGAGCTATGACCCTTTTTGATTACTATCTGCGCTATATGACCGAGGTATGGGAGGGCACGCGTCCTGCCCCGGAGGGAATCACCCTGCCGGAAGGCGGCGATGAGAACGCCCGCATACAGGCACTGGGCCAGCAGCTACAGGATATGGGCATGGCCGCCTTTGTCCGCGCCTGCGCCGCCCAGGACGGCACGGAATTGTCGGAGGAGCTGTTCACCGAAAGCGGCGACCTTGGCGGTTTTGAGCTGTTTCTTCAAAACGCGGATAAGGCACAAGAAGCCCTTGCCGCGGAGAAAAAGTCCGCGACCCCCGACCCCGATGCCAACAAGCACGCCTTTGAGGTGTTTCTGGACTGCATTGCCATGGACGACGGTCTTGTGCAGTATCTGATCGACGTGCTGAAGCGCATGGACCGCAAGGAGTTTTTCAAGCTCAGCCAGATCACCACCAAGCTGGATCTGGACCCGGAGGAGTTCCTCTACTGGCTGGGCCGTCGGGAGACGTATGCCGACGAGGAGGAGCAGGGCTGTGCCGCCGCTATGGACCACGCCCTGCTGCGGCTTGCGGATGAGGGACGGCTGGATGTGGTGGCCGCCCTGCTCAGCGGCGACAGAAATACCTTCGAGACCTTTCGCTGCGAGGCACCGGAGCTTATGCACGCACCCATCGCCACCTTCGAGTGGTACGAGAAGAACTATCTGGATCGGGACTATCCCATCCGACTCATCATGCGCCTGAACGGCGTACAATTTCCCAACTGAGGTGAACTATGAACGAAGCATATAAGGCGCTGGGCGTCAGCGAAAACGTGCTGGCTTTCAGCGAAACGATCCTGTCCGACCTGGAGGACCGCTTTGCGGCCATCGACGCCATCGCCGAGGCTAATCAGCTGAAGGTCATCGCCGCCATGCAGAAAAACCGCGTGGCCGCCAATCATTTTAACCTTTCCACCGGCTACGGCTACGACGACGAGGGACGCGACACGCTGGAGCGCGTCTACGCCGACTGCTTCGGCGCGGAGGCGGCGCTGGTTCGCCCGCAGATCACCTGTGGTACCCACGCGCTGGCGCTGGCGTTAGGCGCGAACCTGCTGCCGGGGGACGAACTTTTGAGTCCGGTGGGGGGGCCGTACGACACACTGGAAGAAGTCATCGGCATTCGGGAGTCGGTGGGCTCACTGAAGGAATACGGGGTAAGTTATCGTCAAGTCGATTTATTGCCGGACGGGTCGTTTGATACCGATAAAATTTGCGCGGCAATAAGCAATAAAACAAAACTTATCACGATACAGCGTTCAAAAGGCTACGCTACACGGCCAAGCTTTTCTGTGGCGCAGATCGGCGAGTTGATTGCGTTATGTAAACAATGCAAGCCGGACGTGATCTGTATGGTGGACAACTGCTACGGCGAGTTCACAGAGCTGATCGAGCCGGTGAACGTGGGCGCGGACCTGATGGTGGGCAGCCTTATCAAAAATCCCGGCGGCGGGCTGGCCCCCACCGGCGGCTATATCTGCGGCCGCGCCGACCTGATCGAGCGCTGCGCCCGGCGGCTCACCGCCCCCGGTCTTGGCCGGGAGGTGGGCGCAAATCTGGGGCTGCTGGCCCAATTTTACCAGGGCTTTTTCCTGGCGCCGACGGTGGTGGCCTCTGCGGTGAAGGGTGCTGTATTCGCCGCAAATTGTTATGAAAAACTTGGTTTTCATGTCATTCCAGGCGCTTCTGAGGTGCGTCACGACATCATTCAGGCGGTGGAACTGGGCAGCCGGGAGGGCATGATCGCCTTCTGCAAGGGCATACAGGCCGCCGCGCCGGTGGACAGCTATGTCACCCCGGAGCCAGCCCCTATGCCGGGCTATGACAGCGACGTCATCATGGCCGCCGGTGCTTTTGTGCAGGGCAGCTCCATAGAATTGTCCGCCGACGGCCCCACACGGCCGCCCTACGCGGTGTATTTCCAGGGTGGGCTGACCTGGTACCACGCCAAGCTGGGCATCCTGATGAGCCTGCAGAAAATGCTGGAGGCCGGCCTGATCTCATTATAATTATGTAAACCATGGAGGAAATCGTATGTTTCTCCCCAACCATCCCTTTCGGCGGCGTCCGCCTCCTTTTTCTGTGCATTTTATGTTCGTTGTTTATACTTTTACTTTCTGAATAATGTACATTACCGTATAGCAGGTCTTGCTATACATGATAGAATAAGGAGTTTTTTATGTGGTTTTGGTTTTCTCTGATCGCACTGATCTGCTGGAGCGGCTCTGACCTGTTCAGCAAGATCGGCTGCCAGGACGCAGACGACAAATACAGCCATCTTAAAATGGTGATGGCAGTGGGCCTGGTGATGGGTCTGCACGCCGCCTATGAGATTTTTATCAACGGCACGGAGATCAACGGCAGCATCATCCTGACGTATCTGCCGGTGTCCCTGCTGTACATCAGCTCTATGACCATCGGCTACATCGGCCTGCGGTATATCGAGCTGTCCATCTCCTCCCCCATCTGCAATTCCAGCGGCGCACTGGTGGCGGTGCTGGCGCTGGCCACCGGCGGCCTGGGCGAGCTGGTGCCGGCGCAGCTGGCCGCCACAGCACTGGTATGCGTGGGCGTCATCGGTCTGGGCATCGTGGAGGCCCGGGAGGACGACGACCTGCGGGCCGCACGGCAGCAGGCCAGCAACCACCGCTACGCCAAATCGGCACTGGCGCTGATCCTGCCTGTGATCTATTGCCTGCTGGACGCACTGGGTACCTTCGCCGACAGCCGGGTGCTGGAGACATTGAACGAGGACAGCGCCAACTGCGCCTATGAGCTGACATTTCTGCTGGCGGGCATCGTATGCTTCGTGTATGTGGTGCTCATCAAAAAGAGCCGACTCGTCCCCAAGCGGGAGGGCCCCAAGTATGCTGGCGCCGTGTGCGAGACGGCGGGCCAGTTCGCGTACATCTACGCGCTGGCGGACACGGAACACGTGGCCCTGGCCGCGCCCATCATCTCCGCCTACTGCGTGGCCTCGGTGCTGTGGAGCCGCATTTTCCTGAAGGAAAAGCTCAGCTGGAAGCACTACGCCATGATCGCACTGGTGGTGGCGGGTATTGTGATACTGGGCATCTACGATGCATAACAACAAGATATCCCCCGCCGGGTCCGGCGGGGGATTTTTTTGTATCCCGAAAACCACTCGCTGGGCGAGTGGTTTTCGGGATACAAAAAGGGACCGCTTTCGCGGTCCCTTTTGTTGGCTCGTAAGAGGTTCGGCTTAGAAGCAGCCCTGCTCCATCATCGCCTCGGCGACCTTCTTGAAGCCGGCGATGTTGGCACCAGCCACCAGGTCGTAGCCCAGGCCGTACTCGGCAGCGGCCTCGGCGGAGACCTTGTGGATGTTCTCCATCATCTTATGCAGCTGATGGTCGACTTCCTCGGCAGTCCAGACCAGACGCTCGGAGTTCTGGGCCATCTCCAGGGCGGAGACGCCCACGCCGCCGGCGTTAACAGCCTTGGAGGGAGCGACGATGATGCCCTTCTGCTTACGCAGGAAGTTCAGTGCATCATTGGTGGTGGGCATATTGGCGACCTCGATGTAGTACTTCACGCCGGAAGCAGCGATCTTCTCAGCGGACTCCATCTTGACGTCGTTCTGCATAGCAGCGGGCATATACACATCAACATCCTTGACGCCCCAGCACTTCTCGCCGGCGACGAACTCGCAGCCGAACTTATCGGCATAGGGCTTGCAGTGCATGGGATCCTTGGCGCGCATCTCGAGGATGAAGTTCAGCTTCTCGTCGGTGATGACACCGTCGGGATCGTGAACGTAACCGTCAGGACCGGCGAAGTAGGTGACCTTAGCGCCCAGCTGAGAGGCCTTCTTCATGATGCCCCAGCCCACGTTGCCGTAGCCGGAAATGGCGATGCGCTTGCCCTCGATGGTGTCGTTCTCGTGCTTCAGCACTTCCTGCAGGTAGTAGATAGCGCCGTAGCCGGTGGCCTCGGGACGGATCAGGGAGCCGCCGTAGCTCAGGCCCTTACCGGTGAAAGCGCCGTTCTCCCACACGCCCTTCAGGCGGCGGTACTGGCCGTACAGGTAGCCGATCTCGCGGCCGCCCACGCCCATGTCACCGGCGGGAACGTCGATATCCGGCCCGATGTAGCGGTACAGAGCGGTCATATAGCTCTGGCAGAAACGCATGACCTCGGCGTCGGACTTGCCGGCGGGATCGAAGTCGGAGCCGCCCTTACCGCCGCCGATGGGCAGGCCGGTCAGGCTGTTCTTGAAGGTCTGCTCAAAGCCGAGGAACTTGATGATGCCTTCGTACACGTTCTTCTGGAAGCGCAGGCCGCCCTTGTAGGGACCGATCGCGCCGTTGAACTGGCAGCGCCAGCCGCGGTTGGTGTGCCACTGACCGTTATCATCGCACCACACAACGCGGAAGGTGAACATACGCTCAGGCTCGACCATACGGCCCAGCAGGTCGACCTTCTCATACTCGGGGTGCTTTTCGATCACAGGCTCCAGAGAGGACAGAACTTCCTCGACGGTCTGCACGAACTCGGGCTCGTTGCCATGCTTGGTCTTGACGCTCTCGAGCACGCTTGCCAGATAAGCATTCATATTAAATTCCTCCTAAAAATTGTTCCGCAGACATATGAGATGTGCGCTACGCAGACTACCCATATACTACCAATGTTGATAATAACACCATTTGGCCGATTTCTCAAGGGGGTTTCGGAGAATTCCCCCCTCGCAAAACCACAAAACTTTTTCGTCCCTTTTTGTGCAATTTGGCGAATTGCGCCCCGCGTTCCACTATGCAGAAAAATGCCGCGATTTGTGGCCTTTCCGTGCTGTTTTTGTATGCTTCGTTACTTTAAAGCGCCGTTCGCTTTTCCGTGTGAAATCGGCGGCACATTCAAAAGCTGCCGATGGGGATATCGCCGTTGTCCGTTCCCTTTTCGATGGCGCGTATCTGGAGATAGTAGCCCTTGCCGCTGCCCATATCCACATAGACACGGTCGCCGGCCTTTCTGCCCATAACGGCGCGGCCCACGGGGGATTCCTTGCTGATCCAGCCCTTCAGGGCGTCCTGCCGCAGGGTGGTGACCAGCTGGATCTTTCGGCTTTTGCCCAAATTCTCCATGAATATCTCCACGGTGTCATAGAGCCCGGCGGTGTCGGCGGCGGACCTGTCCTCGATGACCCTGGCGGTCTTGATCATCCGCTGGAGGTAGCGGATGCGGGCGTCGTTCCGGTTTTTCTCCTGCTTGGCGCACTTGTACTCAAAGTTCTCGCTAAGGTCGCCGAAGGCCCGGGCGGTCTGGACCTCCTCGATCAGCTTGGGGCGCAGCTGCTGCACCCGGTAGTCGATCTCCTCCTGCATTTTTTGCAGGTCGGCGCGTGTCAGTTCATCATACATGGTCATTCTCCTTCCATAAGGCGGCAAGACGCTCCAGGGCGGCGGGAAGCCGGTCCAGGTCGATGCCGGTATAGTTGACCACCAGCACGTGCTGGGGTGCGTCCTGGGGACACTGGTAGTAATCGGACAGCATGGCCAGACGGATACCGCGCTGCTCCGCCTCACGGCGGAGTGTCTCGTCCGACGGCGCACCATCCAGCCGCAGCAGGAAATGCAGGCCCGCATCCTCCTCGGTGATGGCGGCATAGGGGGCCAGCGGGCTTTTGTACACGGCGGCGATGACGGCATCACGCTTCTGGCGGTAGTGCTTACGCATACGGCTCAGGTGCTTTTCATACCAGCCGCCGGCGAGGAACTGGGCCAGGGTGTACTGCTCGAAGGCGGAGACGGTGCAGGCGTAAAAGCCCAGCTTCTGCCGGAAGTCCGCCAGCAGGCGGCGGGGCAGGACCATGAAGCTGATACGTATGGAGGGGGCGATGGTCTTGGAAAAGGTGTTAAGATAGACCACCTGCTCGCCGCCGTCGATGGAAAACAGGGTGGGGATGGGACGGCCTACAAAGCGGAATTCGCTGTCGTAATCGTCCTCCAGGATGACCCGCGCCGGGACCTCCTGCGCCCAGCGCAGCAGCTCCTGGCGGCGGGCGATGGGCATCACCAGACCGGTGGGATAGTGGTGGCTGGGAGAGATGTGGACCACGTCGGCGTCGCTGCGGCGCAGGGCTTCCACCGATACGCCCGCCTCGTCCAGGGGCAGAGCCGTCACCTCCGCGCCGGCGGCGCGGTAGATATGGGCGATCTTGCCGTAGCCGGGGTCCTCCACGCCGTAGAGACGATCACGGCCCAGCAGCTGCACCAGCAGATTGTACAGCACCTCGGTGCCGGCACCCACGATGATCTGCTCGGCAGTGACCTCCATGGCACGGAACTGCCGCAGGTGGGCGGCGATGGCCTGCCGCAGGGCCCAGGCGCCCTGCGGCGGCGTGGGCCGCAGCAGGCCGGTACCCTGCTCCAGAATGGTCTGGCGCATGAGTCGGGCCCAGACGGTGAAGGGAAAGTCCTCGGCGGCGATGGAGTTGGTGGCCAGATCCAGGAACCAGACAGGCTCGCGGGGCGGAGGCGGCTGCTCCGGGGACGCGGGGACGGCTGCAGGCGACGGCAGCACGGCGCTGACGAAATAGCCCTTCTTCTCCACACCGGTGAGGTAGCCCTCGGCCATCAGCTGTTCGTAGGCATTCTTTACAGTGATGACGCTGACCTCCAGATGGGCGGCCAGGGCGCGTTTGCTGGGCAGCTTCTCCCCTGCCGCCAGACGGCCGGAGAGGATGTCCGCCTTCACCCGGCGGTAGAGCTGCTCATACAGGCTGAGGCCCGCCTGCTTGTCCAGGGTATAGGTGAGCATTGGACTGGCTCCTTTCATCTGGTATTAACAAGTAAAATCAAAATGGATATTTTAATCATACCAGTTGCTACTATAATACAAATCGTCAACGAAAGCAAGGGCTTTTTCAACAGCTACCCTCTCACCCCCCCCTGTGGCGGTCCCCGTTTCCATGCGGGGCGGGGGCCGCCTCCCATAGCAGAAAGAAAAAAATTTCCTCGTAAAGGAGAATGTGGTATGTCCGACAAGAAAATCAGAACGATGGTAACGGCGGCGGTGCTGGCGGCACTGTCCTGTGTGGCCACGATGGTGGTGCAGATCCCCTCCCCCATGAACGGCTTTGTGAACCTGGGCGACTGCTTTGTGCTGCTCAGCGGCTGGCTGCTGGGGCCCTGGTGGGGCGCGGCGGCCGGCGGTATCGGCTCCATGCTGGCGGACCTGCTGCTGGGCTACGGCCATTACGCGCCCGGCACGCTCATCATCAAGGGCGCTATGGCGCTGGTGGCGGCGCTGGTCTTTAAGGCCTTTAAGAAGAACACCGCAGGCGCGCTGGTCGGCGGCGTGGCGGCAGAGGTCGTGATGGTGGCCGGGTATTTCGGCTACGCGGCGCTGCTGCTGGGTAAGGGTATCGGCGCGGCGGCCAGCATCCCCGGCAATCTGGTGCAGGGTGCTGTGGGCCTGGTGGCCGGGTTCCTGCTTTTGCAGGTAGCGCGGCGGACGCATCTTGAAGAAAAGGTCTGCGTGTGATATACTTATGGCGGGTCGTCTGACGGCCCGCCATAGTTTACATGGAATGAGGTAGTTGTCATGGCAGGTATCGTGCATGAGGTAGAGAACAGAGATCTGCTGGCGCAGGTGCGGCAGCAGGCCGCGGCGGCGGCACAGGAGCTGGCGGAGGCCGCCCATCTGCATAGGGGCCAGATCGTGGTGGTGGGATGCAGCACCAGCGAGGTGGTGGGCAAGAAGGTGGGCAGCTGGTCCACGCCGGAGGTGGCAGACGCCATTTTCGCGGGGCTGCACAGTGTATTCGGCCCCATGGGCGTGTACATCGCCGCCCAGTGCTGTGAGCACCTGAACCGGGCCATCATCGTGGAGCATGAGGCCGTGCCCACGCTGGATATCGTGAATGTGGTGCCCCAGCCCAAGGCGGGCAGCTCCTTCGCCACGGCCACCTATAAGGCCTGCGCCCACCCGGTGGCGGTAGAGGAGATCAAAGCCGACGCGGGACTGGACATCGGCGGGACGCTGATCGGTATGCACCTGAAGAAGGTGGCGGTGCCGGTGCGTCTGGCGCAGAACCACATCGGCGACGCCATTCTGCTGGCGGCACGGACGCGGCCCAAGTTTATCGGCGGCGACCGGGCGCACTATGACGAGGCGCTGAAGGAAGGCTATCCGGAATTCTGAAAATTCTGCAGCAGCAAACAAAAAGCAGCGCTTTGCGCTGCTTTTTGTTTGTTATGTGATCGGGAACGCGAGCTTCAGCGCCAGGAACACGGCGATCGCCACCGGTACGGCGATGAGGAAGCGCTTACAGTTTTTGCGGGCACGCTGGGACAGCGCCTCGTCCTCCTCGTTTTTCCAGCGGACATAGCTCCAGCCGGCACCCAGAAGGCACAGAACGGGGACGAAATACAGGCCGATCGACGCGACGTAAGGCATAGGTCATCCTCCCTTTTTTTGCTTACAGTATACAGGAAACGGGAGGAAAGGTCAAGGAAAAGACTTGCGGGGGCAAAAAAGAGACGCCCGAGGGCGTCTCTTTTTTTATATTGTGCTGGGTCCGATCACTTGGCGGCCTTGGCAGCCTTGATGGACTCGATCAGCTCGGGAACGACCTTGAACAGATCGCCGACGATACCGTAGTCAGCCACCTCGAAGATGGGGGCGGTGTCGTTCTTGTTCACGGCGATGATGCACTCGGAGTCCTGCATACCAGCCTTGTGCTGGATGGCGCCGGAGATACCCAGAGCGATGTAGACCTTGGGATGGACGGTCTTGCCGGTCTGGCCGACCTGATGGTCAGCGGAGATCCAGCCGGCGTCCACGCAGGCGCGGGAGGAACCCACGACACCGCCCAGGACCTCAGCCAGCTCCTCGGCCAGCTTGATGCCGCCCTCCACGTCCTTGGAGATACCACGGCCAACGGACACGATGAAGTCAGCGCCGATCAGGTCAACCAGCTTCTTGGCGGCCTTAACGGTATCCACGACCTCGGTCTTGATGTCAGCGGCTTCCAGAGCGAACGCGGGATGCAGGATCTCCACGTTCTTCTTGCACTCGCGCTTCTTCATAACGCCGGGGCGAACGGTCGCCATAGCGGGGCGGAAGCGGGGGCAAATGATGGACGCCATCAGGTGACCGCCGAAAGCGGGACGGGTCATCTTCAGGTCGCGGGACACATCGTGGGGCTCACGGTTGATCATCACGGTGCCCAGCTTCTCGATGCGCTCCTCGGGCAGGGTGGAAGCTTCCTTCAGGAAGCCCTTGTAGTTGGGCATGTCGATGTCCAGGTGGGTGCAGTCCGCGCACAGACCGGTGTGCAGGCGAGCCGCGCAGCGGGGGGCCAGGTCACGGCCGATGTTGGAGGCGCCGAACAGCAGGACCTCGGGCTTCAGCTCCTCAACGGCCTCCACGATCACCTTGGTGTAGGCATCGGTGGTGAAGTCCTTCAGCAGGGGGGAGTTGTACACGTACACCTTGTCGGCGCCGTACTCGCCCAGCTCGGCGGCGATGCCGTCAACGTTGTCGCCCAGCAGGATGCCGCACAGCTCGACACCCAGCTCATTGGCCAGCTTCCGGCCCTCGGAGATCAGTTCGAAGGTGGTGGGCATCATCACGCCCTGGCGCTGCTCGCAGAACACCCATACGTTCTTGAAGGCAGCGGTATCAGCACTATTAAAAGCCATTTTCTTTTCTCCTTCCTTAGATGATGTGCTTGGCGGCCAGGATGCCGGCCAGCTTGTCGGTGGTAGCCTTGTCAGCGCCCTCGAGCATCATGCCCGCGCCCTTCTGAGGAGGCGTGAAGGAGGTCAGAATATTGGTGGGAGAACCGGCCAGACCGATGGTGCTCTTGTCGATCAGGGGGTGATCCTTCAGGGTCTCGTAGGTCATAGTGACCAGAGGCTTGCTGTAGCACTCGAACGCGCCGCCCACGGACAGGTAACGCGGGGTGTTCAGCTCCTTGATGCAGGTGATCATGCAGGGAGTCTTGACCTTGATGGTCATGTAGCCGTCCTCCAGCATGCGCTTGACGGTCAGGGTGTCGCCGTCCTTGGTGATCTCGCCGGCATAGGTGACCTGGGGCAGATGCAGCTTCTCAGCGATCTGGGGACCCACCTGTGCGGTATCACCGTCGATGGCCTGACGGCCAGCCAGGATGATGTCGTCCTTCTCGATGCCGTAGGTATCGATAGCGGCAGCGATGATCTGGGAGGTAGCGTAGGTATCGGAACCGCCGAACTCACGGGCGGTGACCAGAACACCCTCGTCCACGCCCATGGCCATCAGCTCACGCAGCATACCCTCTGCGGGAGGAGGACCCATGGTGAACGCCACGACCTTGCAGCCCAGCTCGTCCTTCAGGGACAGGGCGGCCTCGACGGCGTTCAGATCGTCGGGGTTGATGATGGTCTGCATGGACGCACGGTCCAGAGTGCCATCGGGATTGACGGCCACCTTACCGGAGGTATCGGGGACCTGCTTAACAGTTACGAGAATTTTCATTTTCCTTTTACCTCCTACCTTACTTCACGCCCAGATTGCTGGCGATGACCATGCGCTGGACCTCGCTGGTGCCCTCGTAGATCTCGGTGATCTTGGCATCACGCATCATGCGCTCCACGGGATACTCACGGGTGTAGCCGTAACCGCCGAACAGCTGGACGGCGCGGCGGGTCACATCGGAAGCGGCCTCGGCGGCGAACAGCTTGGCCATGGCGGCGTCCATGGAGTAAGGCTCGTGGTTCTGCTTCTTCATAGCGGCGGAGTAGACCAGGAACTGCGCGGCCTGCATACGGGTGTGCATCTCAGCCAGCTGGAACTGGGTGTTCTGGAACTGGGAGATGCGCTTGCCGAACTGAACGCGCTCCTTGGTGTACTTGATGGCTTCCTCGACAGCGCCCTCGCCCAGGCCCAGGGCCTGAGAGGCGATACCGATACGGCCGCCGTCCAGGGTCTTCATGGCGATCTTGAAGCCCTCGCCCTTCTTACCCAGCATACGGTCCTTGGGAATGACGCAATCCTCGAAGATCAGGTCGCAGGTAGAGCTGCCGCGAATACCCATCTTCTTCTCGTGCTTGCCCTGAGAGAAGCCCTTGTCGTCCTTCTCCACGATGAACGCGGAGATCTCCTTCATGGAGCGGCCGCGCTTGTCAACGGTCTTACCGGTGACGGCGATGACCACGAAGGTGTCAGCTACGTTGCCGTTGGTGATGAAGCACTTGGAGCCGTTCAGAATGTAGTTCTCGCCGGACTCGTCCAGCACGGCGGTGGTCTGCTGGCCCTGGGCATCGGTGCCGGCGCCGGGCTCGGTCAGGCCGAAAGCGCCGATCTTCTTGCCGGAGCACAGGTCGGGCAGATACTTCATCTTCTGCTCCTCGGTGCCGTTCTCGAAGATGGGGGCAGCGCACAGGGAGGTGTGGGCGGAAACGATAACAGCAGTGGTACCGCAGACCTTGGCCAGCTCCTCGACGCACATGGCGTAGGAGAGCACATCAGCGCCAGCGCCGCCGTACTCCTTGGGGAAGTAAATGCCCATCATGCCCAGCTTGGCCATCTTCTCGACGGTCTCCATGGGGAAGCGCTCTTCCTCGTCGATCTCAGCGGCCAGGGGCTTGACCTCGTTCTCCGCGAAATCGCGGTACATCTTGCGAACGAGCAGCTGTTCCTTCGTCAGATGGAAATCCATACTTTTTTCTCCTTTTTCTGATTTTACTTGTTGTAGTTGAAGAAGCCTTCGCCGGACTTAATACCCAATTTGCCCGCACGAACCATCTTCCGGATCAGCACGTTTGCGCGATACTTGCTATCGTGAGTCTCGTTGAACAGCACGTCCATAATGTTCAGCACCACGTCCCAGCCGATGAGGTCGCCCAGATGCAGGGGGCCCATGGGATGGTTGCAGCCCAGCTGCATAGCAATATCGATATCTTCCGCGGAGGCAACGCCTTCCTGCAGAACGCAAACGCCCTCGTTGCAGTAGGGGATCAGGATCTTATTGACCACAAAGCCGGGGGCCTCATTGACCACCACGGGGGTCTTGCCGATCTCCACAGACAGGTTCTTGATATAGTCCACCAGGTCGGCGGGGGTGTTGCCGCCGGCGATGACCTCCACCAGCTTCATGGCGGGCACGGGGTTGAAGAAGTGCATACCGATCAGGTGATGCTTCAGGCCCTGGCCCATCTCGGTGATGGACAGAGAGGAGGTGTTGGAGGCGAAGACGGTCTCGTCCTTGCAGATGGCGTCCAGCTTGCCCAGCAGTTCCTTCTTGACGGCCATGTTCTCGGCCACGCACTCGATGACCAGATCGGCATCGGCGGCAGCGTCAACCTCCTCGACCAGAACGCGGCTCATGATATCGTCCGCGGCTTCCTGGGTCATCTTGCCCTTGGCGACCTTCTTGTTCAGGGAGGCGGCCAGCTTGTCCTTATGACGCTGTGCGCTGGCGGTGCTGGAAGCATACATCAGGGCGGTGTGGCCCTTCGCTGCGAAAACCTGGGCAATGCCGCTGCCCATCGTACCGGCGCCGAATACTGCTACTTTCATGATAGTTCCTCCTACTTAAATTTTTACATGAATTGCTTAATTATCAGGCGGTGTGCCTGTCAATTAACTTACTTGTTCTGATAGGGCTCGTGCTTGCGCTTCTCCAGGAAGGCGGACATACCCTCGATCTGGTCGGCAGACTGGAAGCAGCTGCCGAAGAGCTTTTCCTCGATGACGACGGCCTTGTCCATGTCCACCTGAAGGCCCTCGTTGATGGCCTGCTTGCAGGCGCGGACGGCGATAGGCGCGTTCTTGGCGATGGTCTCGGCCAGCTTCTCGGCGGCGGGCAGCAGCTCGTCCAGGGGATAGACGGCGTTGACCAGGCCGATGCGGTAGGCCTCGTCAGCCTTGATATTCTTGGCGGTATAGATCAGCTGCTTGGCCATGCCGGGGCTGACCAGGCGGGCCAGACGCTGGGTGCCGCCGAAGCCGGGGGTGATGCCCAGGCCGGTCTCGGGCTGGCCGAAGACCGCGGTGTCGGCGCAGATGCGGATATCGCAGGCCATGCTCAGCTCGCAGCCGCCGCCCAGGGCAAAGCCGTTGACCGCGGCGATGGTGGGGATGGGCAGCGTCTCGATGGCGCGGAAAACATCGTTGCCGTGCTTGCCGAAGGCCTCGCCGCCCTCTTTGGTCAGGGTGCTCATCTCGCCGATGTCGGCGCCGGCCACGAAAGCCTTTTCACCGCTGCCGGTGATGACCAGAGCGCGGATATCCGCGTCCGCCTTTACGGTGGACACCAGCTCGTCCAGGTCGGTCAGGACCTCGGAATTCAGCGCGTTCAGCGCCTTGGGACGGTTGATGGTCGCCACGGCGATGAGGCCCTTCTTTTCCAGCAGAATGTTGGTCATGTCAAGTTCCTCCTTATGGTTCCTTTCCGTGGGCGCAACGCCCGGAAACGGCACGGGGCCGGCAGGTGGGCATACGCCTCCTCATACATATCACATTATAGTGGCCCGTTAGAAATTTATCAAGTCCAACCCACCGGCTTTTTACTTTTTTAGCGGTTTCCACAAAAGTGGGCACCGGAATTTGCACACTTTTTCGGGCAGGAGCGCAGCAAACAGGGATATCAGGGAAAACCGTGCTTGTATCCCGGCGCAAGATGGGGTATGATGGGAGAAAATCGTAAAATGGCGAGGACATGAATATGCGGATGCGGAAGAAAAAAAATCTGGCGCCCCGGATGGAAGCCTGCGGCGCGTACCTGATCCGGGACCCGTTCGCCCTGCGGGGGCGCTGGCGGGAGCTGATGCCGGAGGCACGGGAGCTGCGGGTGGAGCTGGGCTGCGGCAAGGGCGGCTTCACCGTGGGGACCGCGGCGGCAGAGCCGGAGGTACTGCTGATCGCCGTGGAGAAGGTGCCGGACGCCATGGTGGTGGCCATGGAGAAGGCGCGGGACGCGGGGCTGCGGAACGTGTGGTTCGTGGACGGGGACGCGGCGCTGCTGCCGGATATGTTCGCCGACGGGGAGATCGACCGGCTGTACATCAACTTCTGCGACCCGTGGCCCAAGAGCAACCAGAAAAAACGGCGGCTGACCCACGGGAACTTTCTTAAAAAGTATCGGCAGGTGCTGGCCGAGGGGGGACAGATCCATTTCAAGACCGACAACGACAAGCTGTTCGAGTGGTCGCTGGAGGAGATCCCGCAGTTCGGGTTTGCGCTGTCGGAGGTGACGCGGGATCTGCACGCGGACGGGCCGGTGGGCGTGATGACCGACTATGAGCGCAAGTTCTACGGCGAGGGCAAGAGCATCAACCGATGCGTGGCCACCATGGTGGAATGGACGGAGCCGGAGATAGAGGACGTCCCCTCCCCTGCTGAGTAAACAGAAAAGGCACCCCTGACGGGGTGCCTTTTTTATTTCGCGCGGCGCCGGGGTAAGACACCGCAGGAAATGCGGGTCAGTCCTCGCGCTTTTTAGCGGTCCAGGCCATGCCAGTAACGCTGAGAACAGCGGTCACGGCGTAGATACCCACGCCCGCGTCGAAGGTCTTGGGGCTGCCCTTGGTGTCGTCCGCCTTGGTGTCGGTGGTGGGCTGGTAGTAGTAATAGCCGCCGACCTTCTCGACGGTGAACGTACCGTCAGTGTTCTCAACCACCTTGTAACCATCGGGAACAGTGGGCTTCGCAGTATAGGTACCGCTGGTGATACCGCTATTAGTCACGGCGGTATAGGTGTCACCATTCTTCTGCAGGATCTTACCCTCGGCAAGATACTCCTTCACATCGGTAGAGAAAGTACCACCGGAGACAAAGGCAGTTACAGGCTCTGCTGCACCGTTACCCACGTAGCTGCCGACAGCCTTAGCATTAGCGCTGGTAAAAGTACCGCCGGTAATGCTCACGGTCGGGTTACCGCCGGGATAGTTGCACTTGTCAATAATCAGCGCATCACCGGTAGAGTTCGCGCCGTTGCCGTAGTATTCATAGTCAGCCTGCGCACCATTGGCAATAATAGAACCACCGGAAATCGTCGCGGAACCGGACTTGATATATGCACCGGACGTACCCGTTACAGTACCGCCGCTAATGTTCAAAGTAGCCGTGTTGGGGAAATACAGTGCAATACCTTCGGGGCTAGTGATTTCCGCACCCTCATATACATTGAGGATCACGCCACCCATACCATTGCTGCCATTACCGGACACCGCAAAATTATCGCCCTTAGCAGTTGCCTTGCCGTAAATATCGAGGGTCGTACCTTCCCCGACAACAATCAGTGCAGGCGCATTGTTCAGGGTAGTATTCTGGTCTGCATTGACTACTGCGTCAGTCTCCAAAGTAAACTTTGCGCCAGACTGCACCCAAACACCCCAAGTAGCTGTGTTCACCGTGCCGTTTTTCAGTGTGAAATCCGCATACACATCAAAGCCTCCGGCTTTGGACGTCAGCGTCTTGCCTCCCAAATCAAGGGTTGTCGCCTTGTTGATGGTGACATACGCATCAACGGTCACATCTGCCGTCAGTTTGATCTCGCCGCCGTTTGCAACAGCAGCAATCAGTTGTTCAGCCGTTTCAACTTCTACTACTCCGTCCGCCCAGGCGGCGGTGGTGAGGCCCAGCGCCATGACCAGGGCCAGAATGGTTGCTAATACTTTTTTCATTGTTCATTCCCCTTATGGTAGTAAATTTCCGCAGGTGCGCTCGTTTTAATACCCATTAAAACGCTAATGCAGAGGTACCTCTGCGGATAGTCAAATTATAGCACAGCTGCACCGTTTGTCCAGCCTTTTTATGGAAATTTTACACATTTTTTCTGTTACCGGGAATAAAAACAGGAAAATTTGGCAGGAAATGGAAGTTGGGAGCCGCCTGCGGCGGGGGAGAGGGCGTTTTACGCCGCTGCGCGGCTACACCTCATCCGCCCCCTGCGGGGGCACCTTCCCCTCAAGGGGAAGGCTAACTGGGCGTGTCATCCTACACCGCGAAACCCTCGAGGGGAAGGCTTGTGGTTACTTTTTTCTATAAACCTATTGACATTGTAGGGTTTATGTGTTACCATGCACTTACCTACAAAAAAGATATGTTAAAGGAGTGATCCTATGCAGGTCTATGCAGATAATGCGGCCACCACGCGGATGAGCGACAAGGCCGTGGCGGCTATGACGCCCTATTTCCAGCAGTTTTACGGAAATCCCTCCAGCCTGCACACCGTGGGCCAGCAGGCCGCGGAGGCGCTGGCGGACGCACGGCGGCGGGTAGCGGACTGTCTCGGGTGCAGCTTTAAGGAGATCACGTTCACCTCCGGCGGCAGCGAGGCCGACAACCAGGCCATCGTCTCGGCGGCGCGGATCGGCGAGCGAAAGGGCAAGAAGCACATCATCTCCACCGCCTTCGAGCACCACGCGGTGCTGCACACACTGAAGAAGCTGGAAAAAGAGGGCTTTGAGGTGACGCTGCTGGACGTGGGTCCCACAGGCACCATCACCCCCCAGCAGGTGGCGGAGGCCATCCGGGAGGACACTTGTCTGGTGACCATCATGTACGCCAACAACGAGATCGGCTCTATCCTGCCCATCCCGGAGATCAGCAAGGTGTGCCACGAGAAGGGCGTGCTGTTCCACACCGACGCGGTGCAGGCGGCGGGCCACCTGCACATCAACGTGAAGGAGCAGAACATCGACATGCTGTCCCTGTCCGGCCACAAGTTCCACGGCCCCAAGGGCGTGGGCGTGCTGTATGCCCGGCAGGGCATCCCCCTGACCAATATCATCGAGGGCGGCGCGCAGGAACGCGGCAAGCGGGCCGGCACGGAGAATATCCCCGGCATCATGGGGCTGGCGGCGGCGCTGGAGGAGTCCTGCGGGCACATCGACGAGGACACCGCCCGACTGACAAAGCTGCGGGACAAGCTGATCGCCGGCCTGAGCAAGGTCCCCCACAGCGCGCTGAACGGCGACCCGGTGCACCGGCTGCCCACCAACGTGAACTTCTGCTTCGAGGGCATCGAGGGCGAGAGCCTTCTGCTGCTGCTGGATCAGGCGGGCATCTGCGCCAGCTCGGGCAGCGCCTGCACCAGCGGGTCCCTGGACCCCAGCCACGTGCTGCTGGCCATCGGGCGGCCCCATGAGGTGGCCCACGGGTCCCTGCGGCTGAGCCTGTGCCACGACACCACGGAGGCGCAGGTGGACTATATTCTGGAAAAAGTTCCCGGCATCGTGGCGTACCTGCGGGATATGTCCCCCATGTGGAAGGATCTGGAGTCCGGCAAGCGGACATTCATTCTGTAATGTAAAGGAGCGTTGATTATGGCTTTGTATACCGATACCGTGATGGACCACTTCCTGCACCCCCGGAACGTGGGCGAGATCGCCGACGCCGACGGCGTGGGCGAGGTGGGCAACGCCAAGTGCGGCGACATCATGAAGATGTACCTGAAGATCAAGGATGACAAGATCGAGGACGTGAAGTTTGAGACGTTCGGCTGCGGCAGCGCCATCGCCTCCAGCTCCATGGCCACCGAGATGATCAAGGGCAAGCGCATCGAGGACGCGCTGGCGCTGACCAACAAGGAGGTCGTGGACGCGCTGGGCGGTCTGCCCGCCCACAAGCTGCACTGCTCCGTGCTGGCGGAGGAAGCCGTGAAGTCCGCGGTAAAGGACTACTACGACAGGAACGGCATCGCCTACGACAAGAGTAAGTTCCCCGCCTGCGAGGACTGCGAGAGCTGCCGCATGGTGTAAGAAATACGGAAAAGAACCGCCGGAGGGCGGTTCTTTTTTCTTCAAAACACGCCGTAGCCCTGACCCTGGGTGATGATGTAGGACCAAAGAACCGGGCCGACGGCGCCGGTGGGACTGTAGCCCAGGCGGCTCTGCAGGGTGCGGACCGCGGCGGCGGTGGCGGGGCCGAAGATGCCGTCCGCGGTCACGGAGGGCAGGGCGCTGTCCCGCTGCGCCAGCCGGTTCAGCTGGGTCTGAAGCAGCGTCACCTCCGGGCCGGTGTCGCCCTCCACCAGGAAGCGGCCGGGGTATATCTGCCGGGCGAAGGTCTGGTACTCCGGCGGCAGCTGGTAGAGCGTCTGCTCATAGACGTTCCGGATGGCGTTCCATGTGTTCCGCCCCACCACGCCGTCCACCGTCAGGCCATAGGTGCTCTGGAAGGCCAGCACCGCGTCCCGCAGTTCCTCGTCGAACACGTCGGAGATGCGGATGGGCGGCAGCTCCGGCAGGAAGAAGCCCAGAAACGCCAGATAGAACCGGATGGTCTGGACGCCGATGCCGGTGTCGCCCAGGCGGAGGACCTTGGGGAACTGCCGCTGGGCCTCGGAGATGGTCAGGCCCTCGCTGGTGACCTCGGAGAGGCTCTTGACGCCGTTGTAGATGGACTTGATACGGTACCAGGTGGACTTGCCCACGATGCCGTCCTGGGTCAAATTGAAAATGCGCTGGAAGGCGCGGACGGCGGCGGCGGTGTCCGCGCCGAAGACGCCGTCGGTCTCTCCGACGGCGGGGAGAGCCGGGTAGTTCTTGCGGATGCGGTTCAGCTCCCGCTGGATGGTGCGGACGTCCTCGCCCACGCTGCCCACGGTCAGCGGCCGTCCGGGATAGGAGGGCGTGCTGTCCCCCACCGGGGCGTTGTACACCAGGTCGATGTCCTGCCCGTAGTAGTACTGCAATATCTCGTAGGGCGTGCGTCCCTGCTGCGCCAGCTCCTGGCTGCCCCACTGAGACAGCCCCCGGCACTGGGTGCGCACGCCATCGCAGAACTGGGCGTACAGCGGCTCCACGTTACCCCGGCGGACGATGTAGTTGTTGAACATATCGTCCACGATGGCGTTGATGTTCTCGAACGTCTCCTTATCCGGGGAGAAGGCCTGGTCGTACTGGGTGTTGTTGGTGATGTCGAAGTCATAGCCCCGGCTGCGGTAGAACTCCGTATAGACCCGGTTCAGCGCCACGGATATCTGCGCCAGCACGTTGGCGCGGATGGCGCTCTCGTTCCAGGTGGGGTATATCTCGCTGGCGGCCACGCCCTTGATATAGCGGGGAAAGGTGACTGTGACGTTCTCCGCTGGGGCGTCCGGCGCGCCCAGATGGACGGTGATGTACTCCGGAATAACAGGATAGGGCACGGCTCAGCCCTCCTCTCGCTGCGGCGGCAGCGTCACCGCCAGCACGGACTCAATACGGGGAAACACCAGCACCTGCTGGTGCTCCGGACAGTGGTAGTCCGGGTGGCTCACCGCCACGGTATAGGCCGTTCCGCTGATGCCCGCCGTGTCCGACGACAGTCCCAGCGACGCGGGCAGCGCCGGCAGCAGTATCCTGTCGGCAATGCCGGAGCTGTCGGTCACGCCGGAGTAGAACGTCTCCCGCACCGCGCCGAAGTCGCGGTATACCTCCACCGCTGCGCCGGGGATGGGGAATATGCCCTGGGCGGCGGATACCTGCACCCGCAGGCTGCCCTGCTCCGGGTGGGCATTACGGAACCAGGTGATGGGCTCGATCTGTGCCATGGTCGTTCCTCCCTTTTGCTTTTGGGAGAGTATATGCATCAGCAGAAAAGAAATATCCCCCGGCGGCAGCCGGGGGATATTTGTTGTTTCAGAAGGCCCAGTTGCCATGGCGGAACACGGGGACCACATCGCCGTTTTCGCAGACGGCGTCGATGTCCATATCCTCGGAGCCGATCATAAAGTCCTCGTGGATCATGGAGTCATTGACGCCCAGGGCGCGGCACTCGGCCAAGGTCTTGTGCTCAAAGTCGTTAATGGTGTCGGCAAAGCCCATGCCCAGGGCCAGATGGCAGGCGGCGTTTTCGTCGAACAGCGTGTTGTAGAACAGCAGTCCGGACTGGCGGATGGGACTGTCGTAGGGCACCAGGGCGCACTCGCCCAGATAGGCGCTGCCCTCGTCCATAGTGATAAGCTTGGTCAGCAGGTCGTTGTTCTGCTCGGCGTGCCACTCCACAGCCTTGCCCGCGTGGAAGCGGATCCAGAACTTGTCGATGAGCTGCCCCTGATAGCTCAGTGGCTTGGTGGCGTAGACGATACCCTCGGCCTCGCCCCGCTTGGGGGAGATGAAGCACTCCTCGGAGGGGATATTGGGGTTGAAGACAATGCCCTGCAGGCTGCGCTCGCTGCCGCCGCAGAAATGGGCCTCGGGGATCATACCCACGGTGAAGTCGGTGCCGGTGGCGCTCCTGTAGCGCAGCTGGCGGATGTGCAGGCTGTTCAGGTAGTCGCGGCGGTCGTGGATGTCCTTGTTGTGGGCCGCCCAGTTGGCCTGGGGATCGCCCTCCAGCGCGCGGGAGGTAGAGAGGATGGCCTCCCACAGCTTCTCCACCGCCTGAGACTTACGCAGACCGGGAAACAGCTTTTTTGCCCAGGCCTCACCGGGCACGGCGGCAATACACCACTGGTACTTGTTCTCGATCTGGTCGCGGTAGGGCTTGATGACGGGGAACTTGGCCTGCTGGCTCTTGGCCAGCTTCTCCTGGTCGATGCCCTTCAGGCCGTCCGGGTCCTCGGAGAGCAGATAGATGCGGCAGGGAATGGTGTCCACATAGTGCTGCCAGCGGGCCAGCTCGTAGTCCTCCACTCTGGAAAGAGTGGTCAGGCTGCGGTGACGGACGTGGAGCTTCTGCAGAGGCTGGTAGTTCCAGTCCACCACGACCTTTTTGGCCTTACACTTATAGCACTCGTCCACCAGCATGGCCACAAACTCCGGCTGGTCCAGGTCGGCGGCGATGAACACCTCCTGCCCCTTCTGGATGTTGACGCCGGTGCGGGCGATGAGACGGGCGTAGGAACGGAGAACAGACTTTTTCATAGGGAATGCCTCCTTATCGGCAAAATTTCTGTTATGGGTATTGTACCACCGCGGGTGGGATTTGAAAAGCGGCAGGGCGGGACGTTCAAAAATTATTTTCATTTCTTTAATGCTCCTCTAATAAACCGGACGTAAGATAAGGCTATCCTAAGGAAGCACACAACACATCAATACAAGGCCATCTACATATACAATACAGTTTCAGGAGGTAAAGAATATGAAACGTTTTCACATCATCAAAAAGGCTTCCCCCGTCAACTACGCGCTGGAGAGCAGCCGCACCCTGGACAACGGCGTGGTGCTGAAGCTGATCCACTGCGGCGAGACGCTGACCGTGTCCGCCAGCTATGAAAAGCATCTGGAGAGCTTCGCCGACCTGCGCTCCGTGGAGGAGGCGGCGTATATTGAGGATTATCTGACCCGGAAGTACAGCGGTGTGGACGCCGCCGACCTGCCCATGCTGACGGCGTAAGGGTTGTCAGAGAAAACACTTTCTGGTATACTGGGTGTGAGCGAGAGGTCCCGCCCGCCGATGGGCGGGCGGGACATTTTTTCTGCCGCCGGACGGCAGTTTGTGGAGGAGGGCACGGCGTATGCGTATTCTTATCGCGGAGGACCAACCGGAGCTGCGGCGGATGCTGGTGAAGAACCTGACGGCGGCGGGCTACACCGTGGACGGCGTACCGGACGGCGCGGAGGCGCTGGCGTATCTGGACGCGGCAGCCTACGACGCAGCGGTGCTGGACATCATGATGCCGAAAGTGGACGGGCTGACGGTGCTGCGGACGCTGCGCGCCCGGGGCAGCGCCCTGCCGGTGCTGCTGCTGACAGCCCGGGACGCCGTAGCCGACCGGGTAGACGGACTGGACGCGGGCGCAGACGACTACCTCATCAAGCCCTTTGCCCTGGACGAGCTGCTGGCGCGGCTGCGGGTGCTGACCCGGAAAAAGGGAAGCGGCAGTACCAACGTCTACACTCTGGCCGATCTGACGGTGGACACTGCCGCACGGACGGCGAAGCGGGGCGACCGGACGCTGGAGCTGTCCGCCAGGGAATATGCGCTGCTGGAATACCTTATCCGCAGCAAGGGCGTGGTGCTGTCCCGGCAGCAGATCGAGGACAACCTGTGGAGCCTGGACTACGCCGGGGGCACCAATGTGGTGGACGTATACATCAGCTATCTGCGGAAGAAGCTGGAGCTGCCCGGGGAGCGCAAGCTGCTGCACACAGTGCGGGGCATGGGCTGGGTGCTGAAGGAGGATGCATGAGGAACATATCCATCAAATGGCGGATGACCCTGTGGTTCTCCCTGCTGATGATCGCCATCACGGCGCTGATGCTGGTGTTCGTGATGCTGATGAACCGCAACACCGTAACGCGGCCGCCGGAGGCGGAGCTGCTGTACATGGTAGGCCGGAACGCCGACGATGTGGAATTCGACCACGGAGATTGGGATTTCAGTGACGTGGAGCAGTATGCCCACGGGGTGTACACGGAGATCTTCGACGAGGACGGACAGCGGCTGTTCGGCACGGCGCCGGCGGAGGTATCGGACGGCGCGCCGAAGGAGAAAAACGCGCTGCACACCGTCGTCGGCAGCAGCGGCGGGACGTATCTGGTGTACGACTGCTGGCTGGAGATCGGCGGCAGCGGCCTGTGGGTACGGGGCACCATCGACAGCGCGGCACGGGGCAGCGTGATGGAGGTCATCGTGCCACTGGCGTGGTCGGTGCTGCCGGCGCTGGTGGTGCTGAGCGTGGGCGGCGGCTGGCTCATCTCCAGCAGCTCCTTCAAGCCTATGGAGAAGGTCATCGCGGCGGCGGAGAGCATCTCCGGCGGCGAGGACCTGTCGCGGCGCATCGGCCTGCCGCGGGGCAGAAGTGAGATCAACCGGCTGGCGGGGACCTTTGACGATATGTTTGACCGGCTGGAACGCTCCTTTAAGGCGGAGACGCAGTTTACCTCGGACGCCAGCCACGAGCTGCGGACGCCGGTGACGGTGATCCTGGCAGAATGTGAGACGCTGGAGCGTACAGCGGAGACCACAGAGGACTACGTCGAGGGCATGACGGTCATTCATCGGCAGGCGGAGCAAATGTCCCGGCTCATCGGGCAGCTGCTGCATATCACGCGGCTGGAACAGGGCACCCAGAAGACCTGCATGGAGCGCGGCGACCTGACAGCGCTGGCAGAGGCGGTATGTGAGCAGCAGAAAATGATCGCGCCGGAGGGCGTGGTCCTGACCTTTGACGGGCCAGAGAGCGTGGAGGCGCAGATGGACGTGATACTGATGACCCGGCTGCTGAACAATCTCATTTCCAACGCCTTCCGGTACGGCAGCGACGGCGGACACGTCCGTGTAACCGTCCGCCGGACGGGCAGCTGCGCCGTGCTGTCCGTCAGCGACGATGGCGCGGGCATCCCGCCGGACCAGCAGGAGAAGATATGGCAGCGCTTCTATCAGGTGGACGCGGCCCGCAGCGGCGGCGAGGGCACCGGGCTGGGGCTGTACATGGTACGCCAGATCGCACGGCTCCACGGCGGTACGGCGGAGGTGGAGAGCGTGCCCGGGCAGGGCAGCACATTCACCGTGCGGATCCCGGCGGAATGACATACATTTTCCCCGCCTGCGGGCGGGGAAAATTTTTTCATATCCCCTATTGACTCTGCCATGGTGGGAGGGTATAGGATAGGTACGAGCTCAAGGAAAGACGATGGAGGTGCCCCCATGCTGAAGATCGGAGATTTTTCAAAGCTGTCCCCCCCCCGGCCACGCATTTGCGCCCCCTCACGGACCCCCCGCCTGACGGCGGGGGCCTTATGATTTGCTTGACCGGGTTGACTTTCACGGGACAGGCGGGCATAATAGGGCATACTATACTGATGGGAGGTGCGGTCATGGCGGACATTTTCATACGGGCGCTGCCCAAGTACGCGCCGGACCTGATCGTGCTGCTGGGGCTGTATCTCCTGCTGCTGGGCCGGTGGAAAAAGCAGGGGCGACGGCGAGTGCTGGTGTACACGGTGTTCAGCGTGTATATGCTGGGCGTGCTGTGGGTGACGGTTCTGCCGGTGCTCTCCATGCTGGGAATACACCATGCCTACGCGCCCATGAACCTGGAGCCGTTCCGTGATCTGCGGCTGGGGTACGGCAACGCAGAGCGGCAGGTCTTTCTAAACGTGCTGATGACGGTGCCCTTCGGCATTCTGTGGCCGGTGGTGCGCCGGGGAAAAGCGGGGGTGTTCCGTACGGTGGGGGCGGCGTTTCTGCTGAGCCTGTGCATCGAGCTGGTCCAGCCTCTGCTGCCCACAGCACGGATGTCGGACATCACCGACCTGATCTGCAACACTGCCGGCGGGCTGATCGGCTACGGGCTGTACCGGCCGTGGAAAAAGGCCTTGGGCTGCTGGATGTAAAAAACGACCGCCAAGGCGGTCGTTTTTGCTTATTGCAGGGCTTCGCGGAGGCAGCGGACCTTTTGGGCCAGCTGGGCGAAGGCGGCGGGGGTGAGGGACTGGGCGCCGTCGGACAGGGCGGTGGCGGGACGGTCATGGACCTCCACCAACAGTCCGTCGACCCCGGCGGCCACGGCGGCCAGCGCCAGTGGCTCCACCAGATCGGCGCGGCCCGCGGCGTGGCTGGGGTCCACAATGACCGGCAGATGGGTCAGGCGCTTCAGCACCGGAACGGCGGACACATCCAGGGCGGCGCGGGCGGGGGTCAGGCCGCTGCGGATACCACGCTCGCAGAGAATGACCTGCGTATTGCCGCCGGACAGGATATACTCCGCGGACAGCAGCAGCTCCTCCACCGTGGCGGAGGTGCCGCGCTTGAGCAGGATGGGCTTGCGGGTGCGGCCGAGAGCCTTCAGCAGGGCGAAGTTCTGCATATTGCGCGCACCCACCTGCAGCACGTCCACATCAGCCAGCGTGTCCAGCTGGGCGGGATCGGTGATCTCGGTAACGGTGGGCAGGCCCGTATCACGGCCGGCCTGCACCAGCAGCGCCGCGCCCTGCTCGCCCAGACCCTGGAAGGTGTAGGGCGAGGTGCGGGGCTTGAAGGCGCCTCCGCGGAGCATGACGGCCCCGGCGGCCTTTACGGCGGCGGCGACGGTCTGTATCTGGTATGCGGACTCCACGGCACAGGGCCCTGCGATCAGGCAGAAATCCGCGCCCACGCGGACATCGCCCACCGGCACCACGGTATTCTCCGGATGAGCGCTCCGGGCGGCCAGGTGATAGGCCGGGGTCAGGCGGCGGGCCTCCTGCACATAGGGCAGGGCCTGAAGCGCAGCGGGGTCCAGCCGCCACGTCTCCCCCACCAGGGGCAGAAGGATGGATGTCTCCCCCGCTACGCAGCCGCCCTTGACGTTTTGCAGAGCCAGCTGGGCCAGCAGCTGGCGGATGGCAGGCTCCGGGGTGTTCTTTTGCAGTACGAGTATCATAACGGATCGCTCCCTGTATTGTAGTCAGGTGGTTATTATAGCGTATCCCATCGGTTTTTGCAATCCGTGAAAAGCGCATATTGACAAAAACAGGCAGGGCCATATAATGAACTTGTATTACAAACGGGCGTTCTGCGTGCCCCCTTCCCTGCCGAAGACACGGCGGAACAAAGAAGCAAAAAGGAGAAATAATGGAACGGAAATTTACACTGAGCTGCTGCTCCACGGTGGACCTGCCCTATTCGTACATGGAGAGCCGGGACATCCCCGTGCTGTTTTACACCTACGTGGTGGACGGGCAGACCTATGACGACGACATGGGCCGCGATCCGGCGGCGCTGCCCCGGTTTTACGGCTTTCTGAAGGAGGGCAAACTGCCCCAGACCAGCCAGATCAACGTAGCGGGGTATATGGACTTCTTCGAGCGCCTGCTGCAGAAGGGCGGCGACGTGCTGCACATCGCGTTCACATCCGGGCAGTCCTGCTCGGTGAACAACGCCTATCTGGCGGCAGCAGAGCTGAAGGACAAGTACCCCGGGCAAAAGCTGATCGTCATCGACTCCCTGTGCTCCTCCAGCGGCTACGGCCTGCTGGTGGACTACGCCGCCGATATGCGGGACGCGGGCGAGGACATCGACACCGTGGCCCAGTGGGTGCTGGACAACCGGAACAAGGTGCATCACCAGTTCTTCTCCAGCGATATGACCCAGTTCCGGCGGACAGGCCGGGTATCCGGCGCGGCGGCCACGGTAGCCACGGTGCTGAACATCTGCCCCATCATGCGGTTGGACGACAAGGGCGCCATCAAGGCATACAGCAAGGTGCGGGGCAAGAAAAAAGCCGTGGAGACTACGGTGGACACCATGGAGCAGCACGCCCAGGGCGGCCGGGACTATGATGGCAAGTGCTTTATCTGCCACAGCCAGTGCCCGGAGGACGCCCGGCTGGTCATGGACGCCGTGGAGGAACGGTTCCCGAAGCTGAAGGGGAAGATTCGCCTGTGCGACATCGGCACCATCATCGGCAGCCATGCCGGACAGGGCACCGTGGCTGTGTTCTTTATGGGCGACGAACGGCCGGAGATGGAATAAGGGAAGAGGCAGGAATGGTCCTGCCTCTTTTCGTTCTCTTGGGCTTTAATCCGCATAGCCAATAATATTTTTTCAATCAAGTGGTTCAGCTTTCCATTTAAGAATCCGCTCATGTTCTCAGTGTACATCACTGTGCACTGAAAATCAATTCCTGCTTACAATGCTGAGTAAACAGAAAGAGACGCGCTGCGGCGCGTCTCTTTTTTGCTCTTTTCCTTATCTTCCGGTCATGACGGTCATGACCTCGAACTCCTCGTGGTTCAGGGTCTTGGTCATCGCCAGGCCCTCGTCGATGTCCACGTTGGTGATCCGGTCGCCCTTGGCGCAGACGATGCGGTTGGTCTTGCCCTCCGCCAGCAGCTGCACCGCCTCGTAGCCCATGCGGGTGGCGGTGACGCGGTCCTTGGCGGTGGGGCTGCCGCCCCGCTGGATGTGGCCAAGGATCGTGACGCGGGGATCCAGCCCCAGCTCCTTTTTGATCTGCTCGCCCACGGCCATGCCGCTGGCGGCGCCCTCAGCCACCACGATCATAAAGTTGGTCTTGCCGCTGATGCGGGCGCGGCGGATCTTCTCAGCCACGTGCTTTTCAAAGTCGTAGGAGCGCTCGGGCACCAGCACGGCGGTGGCGCCGATGGCCACGCCCACATACAGCGCCAGATAACCGGCGCGGTGGCCCATGACCTCCACCACGGAGCAGCGCTCGTGGGACTGCATGGTGTCGCGGAGCTTGTCCATACACTCCACGGCGGTGTTGGCCGCGGTGTCGAAGCCGATGGTGTAGTCGGTGCAGACGATGTCGTTGTCGATGGTGCCGGGGATACCCACCACGGAAACGCCGAACTTGGACAGGTCCTGCGCGCCGCGGAACGTGCCGTCGCCGCCGATGGCCACCAGGCCGTCCAGACCGATGAGCTTGCAGGTGGCGTAGGCCTTCTCCTGTCCCTCCTTGGTGCGGAACTCGTCGCAGCGGGCGGAGTACAGGATGGTGCCGCCGCGGTTGATGATGCGGCTGACGCTGGCGTTGTCCATCTCGACGATGTCGCCGGAGATCAGGCCCTGATAGCCGCGGCGGATGCCCACGCACTCGATGCCCCGGGCGTTGGCGCTGCGGACCACGGCGCGGATGCAGGCGTTCATGCCGGGGGCGTCGCCGCCGCTGGTCAGCACGCCGATACGTTTGACTGCGTTTTTCATACGCTATTCCCTCACTTTGCCAAGGGGCGGTGCCCCTGAATATGCAGGCACATTGTACCATACGTTTGGTCTGTTTTCAAGTCCTTCGGCGAGCTGCAGCAAATTTTTGCCTGTACAGTCCGCCGGTTTTGTGGTATCATCCCTATGATAAACGAAAGGAGCGACCGTCATGCACCCACAATTCGCAGAATTGACGCCCAACTGGTTCAATCGGGCGTTCATATACACCGGCTCCATCGGGGAGTTCCGCTACCGCTTCGATGGGGATAAGGACGCGGGAATCCTGCACACCGCTGTATACAGCAATGTATGCTACGAGCTGGCGCAGGACAAGGAGGAGCGGGATTTCACCTGGGACGAGGCGGGCGTGGAGACGCTGAAGGCCTGGCTCCAGGAAAAATATGAGGCATACTGCACGGCGCAGAAATGACAAAAGCACCCCGCGGGGTGCTTTTTTGCGTCAGTCACGCCAAGTGCTGCCCAGGAACAGCGCCAACAGGGGCATCAGCTCCAGACGGCCCATGAGCATCTCCAGCGACAGCACCAGCTTGCTCAGGGGCGAGAGGATGGAGAAATTCTCCATGGGGCCGAGGATGCCCAGGCCGGGGCCCACGTTGCTGATGCAGGTCAGAGAGGCGGCGAAGGACTCCTGAAAGCCGTAGTTGTCCCAGCTGACCACCAGTGCGCCCGCCAGCAGCACCAGCAGGTATGCCGCGATAAACGCGCCGGCAGAGGAGACGACCCGCTCCTCCACGGCCTGTCCGTCCACCTTCAGCACGCTGACATGGTGGGGGTGCGCCAGCCGCTTCAGCTCCCGCTTCAGGCTCTTGCAGAGAATGGCGACGCGGGATATCTTGATGCCGCCGGAGGTGGAGCCGGCGCAGGCGCCAGTGAACATCAGCATCACCAGCGCCATGCGGCAGAAGGTAGGCCACAGGGAGAAATCCACGGTGGCAAAGCCCGTGGTGGTGATGATGGTAACAGTCTGGAAGGCGGCGTCGGTGATGGAATCCCGGAAGGGCACCCCCGCCTGCACCCGCAGGTTAATGCACAGCAGCAGCGTGGCCGCCGCCACGATACCGACGTAGATCCGCAGCTCCTCGCTGCGGAGCACCTCCTTCAGCTTGCCGCGAACGGCCAGAAACATCAGGGAGAAATTCACGCCGGCCAGGAAGGAGAACACGGTGATGATCCACATGACCGCCTTGGACGCGCCCGCTAGGGAGGTATCATAAATCGAGAAGCCGCCGGTGGCCATGGTGGTAAAGCTGTGGCAGACGGCGGAGAACCAGCTCTCGCCCGCCAGACGCAGGGCCAGCACCTCGCAGAGGGTCAGCACCACGTAGATGAGATAGAGTATCTTGGCGGTGCCGCCCACCTTGGGCACCAGCTTGGACTTGATGGGGCCGGGGCTTTCGGCGCGCATGAGGAACACCGCGCCCTCGCCCATGCGGGGCGTCAGCGCCAGGAACAGCACCAGCACACCCATGCCGCCCATCCACTGGGTCAGCGAGCGCCACAGCAGCACGCTGCGGGGCAGGTGGGACACGGCGGTGAAGGTGGACGAGCCGGTGGTGGTCAGGCCGGAGACCGTCTCGAACAGGGCGTCGATATAACTGGTCATGGCGCCGGTGAACACATAGGGCAGCGCCCCGAACAGGGACAGCAGCACCCAGCTGAGCGCCACTGCCGCAAAGCCGTCGCGGCTGTGCATCTGGGTCTTTTTCACCGGAACCAGGTGCAGCACCGTGCCCGCTGTGGCACAGAGCAGCGCCGTCAGCAGAAACTGCTGCCAGCAGGTCTCGGCATAAATACAGGCCGTCAGTGCCGGCAGCAGCAGGAAGCCTGCCTCGACCCACAGGATGTAGCCCATTGTGTGTGAGAGCAATCGAAAGTTCATAGAAAATACCTCAAAGAAAAGGTGAAAAGCCTTCGGGTATTATATAACCGCGCGGGACGGGTGTCAACCTCAGTCCAGTTTGCCCTCCAGCGCCGAGAGCAGGGCGGGCATATCCACGTCCTTGCCGGTGAACATCTTGAAGGCACGGGCCGCCTGGTAGAGCAGCAGGTCGATGCCGGACACGGTGGGCAGGCCGCGCTTTTCGGCCTCGCGCAGCAGCATGGTCTGCCGGGGGTTATAGACCAGATCGTAGACGGTGACGCCTGCCGGGGCGTCACGCAGGAAGCCCAGGTCGGAAAACTCCTTCATGCCGGCCATGCCCAGAGAGGTGGCGTTGATGAACAGGTCGCTCTCGGCCATGGCATGGCGGACGGGGAAAATGCCGAAGTAGATGAACTGCGCCTTATCCGGGTAACGCGCGGCCAGATCCTGGGCCGGATAGACGCTGCGGTTGGTGACGAAAATCTTTTTCACACCGGCGCCGACCAGCGCATCACAGATGGCGTCTCCGGCGCCGCCGGTACCCAGCAGCAGCACGGTCTTGCCCTCCGGCTCCAGGCCGCGGGCGCGCAGGCTGTCCACAAAGCCCCGGCCGTCAGTGTTATAGCCGATGGCACGGCCGTTTTTGATGCAGACGGTGTTCACCGCACCGCAGGCGACCGCCGCAGGGCTCAGCTCATCCAGCAGTGGCAGGATGGCCTCCTTGTGGGGCATGGTGACGTTGAACCCGGCACAGCCGCCGGCCTTGGCCTCGGCCACGAAGTCGGCCAGATCGCGGGGCTGAACGCGGCGGACTTCATAGGTGTAGTGTACGCCGGTCTGGGCGATCATGGCGCCGTGGAGCAGCGGCGAAAGGCTATGATCCACGGGGTCGCCGATAAGATAGAGCTTTTTGTTGGTCATACAAGTGCCTCCCCAGTGCAGCCGCAGGTGGGCGCAGCCGCAGTGTCATTGGTGTGTTGGAGCAGATAGTCCATGGCTTCGAGATAGCCGGCAAGTCCGTGGCCGGTGATGACTCTAACGCAGGCCGGCGCGGTGACGGACACGGCCCGGAAGGGCTCGCGGGCGTTGATATCGGAAATATGCACCTCCACCGCCGGGACGGGGGCGCAGCGCAGAGCATCATAGATGGCGTAGCTGTAATGCGCGTAGGCCCCAGGGTTGATGACGATGCCGCCGAAGCCGGCCCGGGAGGCCTGGATAGCGTCGATAAGCGTGCCCTCATGGTTAGACTGGAACAGCTCCACCTGGCAGCCCACGGCGGCGGCGTGCTCGTAAATCAGTTTACATAAATCGTCATAGCTCTGTCTGCCGTAGATGTCCGGCTCCCGCTGGCCCAACAGGTTCAGGTTGGGGCCGTTGAGGATGAGCAGCTTCATGGCGTATCCCTCCATAGTCGCAGAATAAAGTCCTTCATTTGGTCAACAGTGCCGTCAGGCACCCGATAATGGGCGCAGGCCGCGTACAGCGGGCAGCGGACGGCATACAGGGCCCGCAGGGCCGCCTCTCCCCCGGCGAGCAGCGGACGTCCGGCGGCGTAATCAGTCGACATAATATTATCCACCGTCCGGTCCAGCCAGAACACCGTGCCGCTTCGACGCAGGAGCTCACGGTTCTGCTCCGTCAACACCGCACCACCGCCGGTGGCGATGACGCAGGGTGTTTCCGTCTCTGTGCAGAGCGCTTCCAGCGTCCGGCGTTCCAGGGCACGGAAGGCAGCCTCGCCCTCCGCGGCGAAGATCTCAGGGATGGAACAGCCCACCGTCTGCTCCGTCAGTGCGTCCGCGTCGTAAAGGGGCACGGACAGCGCCCGGGACAGGGCGGCGCCGATGGTGGTCTTTCCGCCGGCGGGCATACCGATAAGGATGATCCGCCCCGTCATGCCTGCTCCTCCCGGGAGAGCGCCATCAGCAGGGTCATTAGGCGCTCCGCCTGATCGCGGCGCTCCGGCAGCATATCGCCCCGGGTACGGAGGACTTCCGCCTCCCGGGCCTTATCCCGGACCGGCAGACCGTGGGCGCTCTTATACGCGCCGATGGCGGCAGACAGCCGCTGACGGCGGTCAAACAGCTCCAGGATCGCCGCGTCCGTCTCGTCCAATCGGCAGCGCAGACCATCCAGGTCGGTGGGCGTGTCCGGCAACAGCTGGCACACCGCCAGGGCGGCGGCGGACTCCACCGCCGGGGCAGCGCGGAGCGCGATGCAGGCGTCATGGCGGCCGGGGACGGAGATGGTCGTCTCCGTCATGGTAGTCAGGTCCACGGTCCGCTGTTCCTTAGCGATGGACGGTGTGGGGCGGAACGTCACGTCGAACACCACGTCCATGCCGTTGGTGACGCCGGCGTTGACACCGCCGGCATGATTGGTCGCTGTGCGAACAGCGCCATGGGCCATCGTAAACGGGTCGTTGGCCACGCTGCCGCGCATTTGGGCGAAGGTCTCCCCTGCGCCGAAGCCGATGGCCTTGACAGCGGGAATGGCAAACACATGGCGGGCGATGGTGCCCTCCACGGTATCCCGCCAGTCAGGGCCGCCCAAACCGGCGGGCAGACCGCTGACGGTGCAGCGGATCACGCCGCCCACACTGTCGCCGTCCGCTTTGGCAGCGGCAGCGCGTGCCCGCAGAGCCTCCTCATCCAGGACATCCGCGTGAACGGCGATATGGGCCGTCTTCAGGTATGTGATCGCCAGCGCGCCGGCCACGGTCAGCGGCGCGGTGAGCCGCCCGGAGGTATGGCCGCCGCCCCGGGGATCGTTGCAGCCCAGGGCGCGGACCGCGGCGGTATAGTCTCCGTGGGAGGGCCGGGGCTTGTGTTTCAGGCTGTCGTAGTCGGCGGAACGGACATCACCGTTGTAAATGACCGCCGCCAGCGGATCGCCGGTAGTGCGGCCCTGATAGACACCGGACAGGAAGTGCACTTCCTCTTTTTCCTGCCGAGCGGTGGTCAGTCCCCCCTGCCCCATGCGGCGCAGCAGCTGTTCACGGATAAAGGCCTTGTCCAGCGGCAGACCCGGCGGCACATCCGTCAGCAGGACACCCACCGCCGGACCGTGGGACTCGCCGAAAAGCGTGTAGTGCATCACGATTCCAGCACCTCCCAGTTTCCGCCCAGGGCGGCAAGCTCGCGCCAGAAGGCGGGGTAGGACTTCGCCACCGTCTCAGCGCCGGACAGTGTCACGGGGCCGTCGGCCACCATAGCGGCGCAGCCAGCCAGCAGGGCGATGCGGTGGTCACCGCAGGCAGAGACATCTCCGCCGTGCAGCGCGCTCACGCCGTGGATGACCAGTCCGTCCGGCTGCACCTCTGCCGAAGCGCCCAGCGCGTTCAGCACAGCGGAGACGGCGGTCAGGCGATCACTCTCCTTCTGCCGCAGGAACGCGGCGTGGGTAAAGCGGGTATCGCGGCCCGGGCGCAGCGCGGCGTACAGGGCCAGCGGCGGCAGGAGGTCCGGGGTGTCGGAAATATCGATCTGCTCCGGCAGCTTGTCCAGATAGCGTAGGATGGCCGCGTCGCCCTGGAGATAGGGCGGCGGCGCCAACGGGATACGAAGGGCCTCTCTTCTCTGTCTGGGAAGCAGGGCACGCAGCACCAGCCAATAGGCCGCAGCGGACCAGTCCGGCTCATCCAACAGCGGCGCGGGGCGACAGAACTGCCCGCCGGGGATATGCCAGCCATCGGTGATTTTCTCCACGGTGACGCCGTGGCGAGCCAGGACCGCCAGAGTCATCTGCACATAGGGCCGGGAGACGGCCTCTCCGGTGACGGTAATGTCCGAGTCCCCCGGCAGCAGCGGCAGCGCCAGCAGCATACCGGAAATCAGCTGGGACGTCTCATCTCCCGGCAGCGACCAGTGGCCCGCTGTCAGCGGGCGGGTCAGGGCAAGGCCCTGCTCCGTGCGCCGCAGGCCCAGATCCCCGGGGATAGGACGAGAGAGCAGCCGGTCGGAGCCGGTGAACACCGCGTCGGTGCGGCCAAGGGCCATGAACAGCGGCAGCAAGAAGCGCAGGGTGCTGCCGCTGTCGCCGCAGTCCACCAGCGGCGCCGGGGCGGTCAGGCAGGCCAGTCCCCGGTAGGTCGCTAGCACGTCCTGGGCCGCGTGGGGCGGCAGCTCCGTGACCTGGCCCGCCAGAAACCGGCAGATCAGCTCGCGGTGCAGCAGGCTTTTGGAGGGTGGCACCGTGACGGTGCCCCGCAGAGACGAAGGCGTCAATAACAGCTTCATGCTTTATCCTCCCATAAATCGGACAGGGGCACCGTCACCAGTTCACCCTGTCCCATACAGCGGACGATGACCAGCTGCACCGTACCGCCGGCGGTTTTTTTATCGTGGCCCACGCAGCGGCGCAGGGCCGCCTCGTCACAGTCGATGGCCGTGGGCAGGCCGTACCGCGTCAGCAGCGGCTCCAGCCGTGCCAGCACATCGGTGCCGCCATAGCCATTGGCTATCTGCCAACGAAGGGTACGGCACATCCCGGCGGCCACAGCCTCGCCATGGGTCCAGGTGTCATACCCGCCGACAGCCTCGTAGCCGTGGCCGAAGGTATGGCCAAAGTTCAGCAGGCGGCGCGCGCCGTGGTCCTCCGCATCACCGGATACCAAGTGCAGCTTGGCCCGGCCGCAGGCGGCAATAAGGGCCGTCAGGGCCTCGCCGCTGTCGCTCCGCAGGCCCTGCTCGGCGGCGGCCAGCAGGGCGGAATCGGCCACCAGCCCGGTCTTGATGACCTCCGCCATACCGGAGGCAAACTGCCGCTGCGGCAGCGTCGCCAGGCAGGCAGGGTCCGACAGCACCAGAGACGGCTGGTGGAACGCGCCCAGCAGGTTTTTGCCCTCCGGCAAGTCCAGAGCCGTCTTGCCGCCCAAGGCGCTGTCCACCTGGGCAAGCAGCGTGGTGGGGATATGGGCCAACGGCACGCCCCGCAGCAGCGACGCGGCGGCAAAGCCCGCCGCGTCGCCGCAGGCGCCGCCGCCCAGCGTCACCACGCCGCAGGAACGGTCAAAACCGCTGTCCAGTATCCGGCGGCACAGGGACAACCAGGCCTCCGGCGTTTTGGCACTCTCGCCCTGGGGCAGCAGGAACAGCCTCGATTCCAGTCCGGCGGCACGGAGGCTGCCCTGCACCCATTCGCCGTAGAAGGCGGAGACGGCCTCATCCGCCGCCAGTGCCCAGCGGCGCACCTGCGGCACGTGCTGCCGCAGCAGCGCGCCGGCGCGCCCCAGCACACCGGCGCCGATACACACCGTGCAGGTCGCGTTGTTCAGTTGGACGGTAAACTGTTCCATAGACTTCCTCCGCAGCCGGCCGGCCATTGTACTCAGCAAAGCGATTCCCGCTTGGCAATCAAATCCTTGTCAATCGATGGTAATATCAACACCTAATATAATATAATTCATCAACAAATCTATCGTATATATTGTATCGCAGCATAGCGGTGTTTGCAATAAAAAAGCGAAAAAAGCCGCCGCACAGCGGCGGCGGAAAAAACAGGCCCGCCGCCTATCGGCGGTGGGCCGTACGTGTCAGTCGTCCAGATTATTCAGCTTGGAGCAGCGTTCGTATTCCACCTGCATGACGGAGGCCACAGTGTGGCGGCCGTAGTCATCCAGCTTGGCGTACTGGGTCAGCAGCTGCTCGGTATCATCGGTCAGATAGAAGGCGGCGTCATCGGCCATCGCCTTGATGCCCAGCGTCTTGCAGATCTGCATGACGGTATCGAACGAAGAACCGCCGACGCCGTTGTGGAGGGCGCTGTTGATGGTGGACAGGGGCACGCCCACCGCAAAGGCAAACTGCCGCACGCTCCGGTACTGCCGCGAGATCTCGTCACGAACGATGGTAGTCAGATTATCCATAATACGTCCTCCACTCATGTATAATAATGATAAAGTGATTTCCTATTATTTCCAGTTATGCTCACAATATTATAACACGCTTTTCACGTTTCGACAACCTGAAATGCTTTTTTTAATAAAAAATTTATTTTTTCGGTTTTTTGTAAAAAATTGAGCCCGCCGGGAGGGAATAGCCGCGCCGATAAATTATGCTTTGATTTTACCAACAATCATGGTATACTAAACATCCGAGGTATATTGATATGAGTGGTAACAAAAAATTCCCCCGCACCCACGCCGGCCGGCTGGCCGCCGACATGGTGCTGCGGTACTATACCCACGACGTAGCCCGGGACAGCGCGGCGCTGACGTATTATCTGCTGTTCGCCATCTTCCCCCTGCTGATCTTCATCAGCACCCTGCTGGGTCTGCTGGAGCTGGACGTAGCGTATATCACCTCCGTACTGGAGCCGCTGCTGCCGGCAGATGTGGTGGATGTGGTGCGCTCATATCTGGAGTACGTCTCCGCCAACCAGAGCCGTCAGCTGCTGTGGTTCAGTCTCATCTTCTCCATCTGGTTCCCCATGCGGGCCTCCGGGTGCCTGATGCACTCGCTCCGCAAGGCCTTTGGCCGCAGCGCGCCGGAGAGCTTGTGGCGCAGCCAGCTGCGGATCCTGCTGTTCACTGTATGGCTGATCGTCGTTATCGCCGTGACGCTGGTGCTGGTGGTGGTGGGACGGTCCGTGCTGGAGTTTGTCGGACGGTTCATCACCATCACCGACTCGTTCATCACCGCGTGGAGTTCCCTGCGCTTCGTGCTGCTGGCGGTGGTCATGGCTATCACGCTGGTGATCCTGTATATGCTCTCCCAGGGACAGCGCCGGCCGCTGCGAGAGGTGCTGCCCGGCGTGGGCGGTTCACTGGCGGCATGGATGGTGCTGAGCATGGCGTTTTCGTACTACGTAGAGCACCTGGGGCGCTACTCGGTGCTGTACGGCTCCATCGCCACGGTGATCGTGGTGCTGCTGTGGCTGTATATGTCGGGACAGATACTGATACTGGGCGCGGAGTTTGCCGCCGCCCTGCTGGAAAAGAGGCAGACCGCCGCCCCCTCGGGCGGAGAGGAGGACGCATGAAGATCATCATCGTAGGCTGCGGCAAGGTGGGCTATGCCATTGCCCAGCAGCTGACCCAGGAAAAGCACGACATCACGGTGGTGGACGATGAGGCCGCCCACCTGAACCGTGCGGACAGCACGCTGGATGTACTATGCATCCACGGCAACGGCGCCTCCATCAGCGTTCTGATGGAGGCCGGAGCGCGGGACGCCGACCTGGTCATTGCCGTTACCGGCGTGGACGAAACGAACCTGGTGTGCGCGCTGATCGCCAAAAGCGTGGGCGCGCAGCACACCATTGCCCGGGTGCGGAACCCGGAATACCGCCGGGACGCGGATATGCTCAAGCGGGAAATCGGCCTGGATATGGTCATCAATCCCGACCTGGCCGCGGCGCAGGAGATCGCGCGGATCCTCAGCTTCCCAGCGGCCATCTCTGTGGAACCCTTTGCCGGCGGGCGCATCGACATGATCGGCTTTCAGCTGCACCCGGAGGATACCATCCTCGGCCGCAGCCTCAGCGACTTTCACCGGGAGCGCGTGGCAGAGGTACTGATCTGCGCCGCCCAGCGGGGCGATGAGTTCATCATCCCCAACGGCGCCTTCGTGCCCCAGCTGGAGGACCGGCTGTACATGGTAGGCAGCAAGGCCGAGCTGCACAAAATGCTCAAGAGCATGGGCCGCAGCCTCCAGCGGGTAAAGGATGTATCTATCCTGGGAGGCAGCCGAATCAGTATGTACCTGAGCTGGGAGCTGGCACGGGCCGGCACGCGGGTCCATGTGGTGGAGCAGGACCATGATAAGTGTCTGCGGCTGTCCCAGGACCTGCCGGGCGCCATGATCATCGAGGGCGACGGCACGGACATCGACCTCATCAAATCGGAAAACCTGTTCGGTGCGGACGGCTTCGTGGCACTGACGGGCCGTGACGAGGAAAATCTGCTGATGGCCCTGGCCGCCCGCCGCGCCGGTGTACGGAAGGTGCTGGCGAAAATGACCCGTCCCAACTACATGGAGCTGGTACAGGAGACGGGACTGGGCAGCATCATCAGTCCCAAGGATATCATCGCCAACCAGATCACCCGCTACGTCCGCGCGCTGGCCAACTCCCAGGGCATGGCGGTGGAGTCACTGTACAAGCTGCTGGGCGGCAAGGTGGAGGCTCTGGAATTCACTGCCAGCAACGACGGCAACGGCATACTGCACACGCCGCTGATGAAGCTGCCCCTGCGCCACGGCGTCCTGCTGGCCGCCATCGTACGGGAGGGCCGGACCATCATTCCCGGCGGCATGACCACCATTGAGCCGGGAGATCATGTGCTGGTGGTGACCAATGTACCCGGTCTGACGGACCTGAAGAACATTCTGGCATAATGAAAGCCCCCATGCGGACGCATGGGGGCTTTTCGGATACAAGAGAAGAGGGCGGCCGACGCCGCCCTCTTTCCGCACGCTATTTTTTCTACGCACCCAGCAGCTTGTGCCAGGTATCACGGCCCACCAAGCCGTCAGCGGCAATGCCCCGGGATGCCTGGAAACGCTTGACCGCCGCGGCGGTGTTGGTCCCATAGATACCGTCCGCCCCGCCGGCATCATAGCCCAATCCGGTCAGCGCTGCCTGTACACAGCGCACGGTATCGCCGCGGCTGGCGGTGGTCAGCAATGGCAGCGTCAGCGTCGTGCCGGAGACCACCGGCGCCGGCACCGCAGGCTTTGCAGTCTGCGCGCCCGCCAGGGCATCAAAGGGGAAATTGTCCCCGGGACAGCCGGTGGCGTTCACGTCGCTGTGGCGCTGAATGGTGGAAATGCCGTACTTCTGCTTCAGGTATGCCACCAGCTCCTGCCCAGCGCGCAGCTGGGCGTCAGGCATGGTCTCGCGGTCAAAGCTGCCCTCGAAGCAGACGCCCAGGCTGTCGTAGTTATTGTTCCCGGCGTGGGCGCCCACGGTGTCCTCCGGACGGCCGCGGTAGACCGTGCCGTCCTTGCGGACGAAAAAGTGATAACCGATCCCCGTCCACCCGTTGGCCAGGTGCCACTGGTGGACCTGCTGCGGCGTACATGTCACCGCCGCGGCGTGGTGCAGGATAATGCGGCGGGTGGCCGTCCGACGGGTCAACTGGCCCGCCCACTTATAGGCAACTTCATTGATCTGCATTTTTGTCTTCCTCCCCTGCCTTTGTTTCAACGGCGACTTTCAGCCGCGTCAGCAGTTTGCGTAAAAAGCCCGGCACCGGGCCGCCCAGCGCCGCCACGTTTTCCAGGATGGAGATCAATTCGTTGATGATGAGCCAGACGATGACCATCGCCGCCATCAGAAACTGAAAGCTGACCTCCACCCCCACCTGGGTCAGGCCGTAACGCACCAACCAGTCCACCACACCGGCTACACCCACCAGCACCAGATAGCCCAACTTTTTCAGGATACCGCGCAGGCCGGTTTTGGAGCAAAGCTTGCCCGCGCTCCATGCCTTTGCCATACCGCTGACGTAGTCCGCCAGCATTACGGCGACCAGTACCGCCAGCGGCACCACCAGCGCCGAGGCGTAGCTGCACAGCGCACCCAGCGCCGCCGCCAGAATTGCCATAACAGAAGTTTCGTTTTTCATCCTTTGTGTCCTCCCCACACGTTATTCAGCGGCACCGTTACAGTGTATGCCGCCCTATTATGCGGGGTGTTTTTCTCCGGTGTTGCACGGAAACAGGCAACAGAAAGGCAGGCATCTTACGATGCCTGCCTTTTGTCCGTGCGTCCCCGGGGTGTGGGCCGCGCGGCCCGGTATCCATTCAAGATATGGCTCAATAGCTGCCCAGGTCGGCGCTGGCGTCGCCCTCGACGCTCTTGCCGAACTCGTAGTCGTTGCCGGGCAGGACGGCGTTCAGGATCACGCCCGCCAGGGCGGCGATGGCCAGGCCGGTCAGGGTGATGTCGGCGCTGCCCACGGTGAAGGTGATGCCGCCGGTGGAGGCGAAGCCCAGACCGCACACGAAGATGACGGCGGCGATGATCAGGTTGCGGGACTTGGTCAGATCAACACGGTTCTCCACCACGTTGCGAACGCCGACGGCGGAGATCATACCGTAGAGGACGAAGCTGACACCGCCCACGATGGCAGTGGGGATGGAGTTCACCAGTGCGTCGAACTTGGGGGAGAAGCTCAGGATGATGGCGTACAGGGCGGCCAGACGGATGACCCGGGGGTCGTAGACGCGGCTCAGGGCCAGAACACCGGTGTTCTCGCCGTAGGTGGTATTAGCAGGGCCGCCGAACATACCGGCGAAGGCGGTGGCCAGACCGTCGCCCAGCAGGGTGCGGTGCAGGCCGGGATCCTCAATGAAGTTCTTACCGGTGGTGGAGGAGATGGCGGAGACGTCGCCGATGTGCTCCATCATGGCGGCGATGGCGATGGGCGCCATGACAAGGATGGAGGTCACGTCGAACTTGGCGATGACGAACTTCTGCAGACCCACAAAGTCGGCGCTCTTGACGGAGGCGAAGTTGATCAGGGGCTGCATGACGCCGTCAGCACCCGGCAGCTTCGCGCCGCAGGCGGTGGCGATGATTGCCACGATGTACGCGCCTACCACGCCCAGCAGGATGGGGATGATCTTGATCATGCCCTTGCCCCAGATGTTGGCCACGATAATGATGGCGATGGCCACCAGGGCCAGCCACCAACAGGTGGAGGCATTAGTCACGGCGGTGCCGGACAGGTTCAGACCGATGAGGATGATGATGGGACCCGTGACAATGGGCGGGAAGTAGCGCATGACCTTCTTGGCACCCACCAGCTTGAACAGCAGGGCCAGCACCAGATACAGCAGACCCGCGACCACCACGCCGCCCAGGGCGTAGGGCAGCTTCTCCTCACCGGTCATGGCGGCGAACTTGCCGCTATCCAGATTGGCTACCGCCTGGAAGCCGCCCAGGAAGGCGAAGGAGGAGCCCAGGAAGGCGGGCACCTTAAACTTGGTGCAGACGTGGAACAGCAGGGTGCCGATACCGGCGAACAGCAGGGTTGTCTGGATGGACAGGGGCAGGCCGTAGCCCGTCACCAGGATGGGCACCAGCACCGTGGCGCCGAACATGGCGAACAGGTGCTGCAATCCCAGCAGCAGCATCCGGGGCACGCCCAGCTCCCGGGCGTCATAGATGGCGTCGTGTCCTAATTTCTTGTTCATGTGACTTGTCCTCTCTTTCTCGTTCATCCGTATATGTTTACTTACTTACAAACAGCCTAAAAAAATGACCGGTGAAAAATCACCGGTCAAATGGAAACAATATCAGAAACAAAAACAGAGGGAGCGTCGGTCCGCTTTTTCACGATCGTCTTGCAGGTCATGGCGTGTCCCTCCTCTCATTTTTCTTGCCTATTATACGGGGCACAGCCGCAAAATGCAATACACTTCTGTGCCAATATCCTGTCAAAATTTCAGAAGATGATTTGGCTGTATTGCACAAGGTCATTTGCCCCGCTTATCGCTGCCATCCGCCATTCTTAACCGCCGCCGCAAAACGGGGCACACGCCCGCCGCCACGATGATCTTCACTGCGTCTCCCGGCAGGTAGGGCAGCATCCCCGCCCACAGCAGCGCGGAAAACGTCATACCCTTGCCCATGTAGGCGTTGAGGATCAGCGCCATGTAGGGCATTCCCACGGCGTACAGCGCGGCCAGTCCCGCCAGCGACGCCAGTGCCATGCGTTTGGGGTCCAGACTCTCCCCTGCCACGGCACCCACCACCCATGCGGCCGGGATCAGCCCCAGCAGGAACCCGAACGTGGGCTGGAACACATAGCCAAAGCCGCCGCCCATGGTGAAGATGGGCAGGCCCACCAGTCCCAGCAGGACGTACACCGCCTGGCTCAAAGCGCCCCACCTCCGACCCAGCAGCAGCCCCGCCATAGCCGTAAACAGATATTGCAGCGTCACGGAGCTGTACACCATCGGAATACGCAGAAACGCACCCACCGCCGTCAGCGCGGCGAACAGGGCGGTATAGACCAGCTTGCGGGTACGGGTGTTCATAGGCGTCCCTCCTCCAAAAACTGTCCTGATGATACTAAATTCCTTAACACCTGTCAACTATTTACAAACGCGGAATACAGTGCTACAATGTGTTTTCGACCGAAAGGAGATGATGGCCGTGACTTGGGATGTTCTGCGCTATGACACCGTGGACTCCACCAACAACGTATGCAAGGCCCTTGCCGCGCAGGGGCTGGACAGCACCGCCGTCATCGCCCGGGCACAGACCGCCGGTAAGGGCCGGCTGGGCCGTTCGTTCCAATCACCGGAGGGCGGCCTGTATCTCTCCGCCCTGTGGCAGGGCTGCCCGGCCGGGCAGCTGCTCACCGTGACACCGCTGGCCGCGGTGGCTGTGTGCCGCGCTGTTGAGAGCCTCTGCGACACGGACTGCGGCATCAAGTGGTGCAATGATGTGGTGCTGCACGGCAAAAAGCTCTGCGGCATTCTGACCGAGTCCTCCCTGCTCCCCGACGGCAGCGCGGCGTGGCTGGTGGTAGGTATCGGTGTCAATGTGGGACAGGCCTCTTTTCCGCCGGACATCGCGGACATGGCCACATCCCTTGCCCTACAAGAGCTTGACGTGTCGCCGGACGCGCTGGCAGACGCCATACTGGCCCAGCTGACAGCCATGCGGACTGTGCTGACCGACCCAGTGGAATGGCTGGCGGAATACCGCCGCCGGTGCGTGAATTTGGGCAGGCCCGTGCGCGTTCTACGGGGCAATACCGTCCGGCAGGCCACGGCGCTGGCCATAGACGAACAGTTCGGCCTGACGGTGCAGTATGAAAACGGCGAAACGGAGACAGTCCGCAGCGGCGAGGTCTCAGTGCGGGGACTGTACGGATATATAGAATGAGGTGATACGAGCATGAACACAAAACTTCTCGCTCAGTTGTTCCTCACCTTTGCCAAGGTGGGCGTCATGACCTTCGGCGGCGGTATGGCCATGCTGCCCATCCTCCAGCGCGAGGTCGTGGAGGACAAGGGCTGGGCTACAGACGAGGAGCTGGTGGACTATTTTGCCATCGGCCAGTGCACCCCCGGCATCATCGCTGTAAACACCGCCACCTTCATAGGGCAGAAGCAGGCCGGTATTATCGGCGGCATCGTGGCCACGCTGGGCATTGTGTTCCCATCGCTGATCATCATCACCGCACTGGCAGGCGTCATCAACAGCTTCTCCCATCTGGCTTGGGTGCAGCACGCCTTTGCGGGTATCCGCGTATGCGTGTGCGTGCTGATCTTCAACGCGGTGGTCAAGCTGTTCAAGGGCTCTGTGAAGGACTGGGCCGCCGGGCTGATCTTCCTTGCTGTGCTGGCGGCGGCGCTGCTCACCGACCTGTCCCCCGTCATCTTCGTGGCGGCGGCCGCGGCGCTGGGCATCGTCATTCAGAACGTGATAAGGAGGGCGAAATAATGCTATACCTCCAACTATTCTGGGAATTCTTCAAGACCGGCCTGTTCGCCGTAGGCGGCGGGCTGGCCACTCTGCCCTTCCTGCAGGATATGGCGGAACGCACCGGCTGGTTCACCCACGCCCAGTTGGCGGATATGCTGGCGGTGTCGGAGTCCACGCCGGGACCCATCGGTGTGAACATGGCCACCTATGTAGGCTTCACCACCGGCGGCATCGGCGGCGCGCTGGTGGCCACCATCGGGCTGGTAACCCCCTCCGTTATCGTCATTCTCATCGTGGCGGCGTTCCTGAAGGCCTTTCGCGACAGCAAGTGGGTCAACGCCTCGTTCTACGGCCTGCGCCCCGCCTCCACCGCGCTGGTGACTGCGGCGGGCATCTCCGTAGTACCTATCGCCTTGCTGCACAGTGGTATGACCGGTCTGGCCGCGCTGAACTGGCCGGCTATCGCCCTGGCGGCCGTACTGCTGGTGTGTACCAACTGGGTACCTGTGGTAAAGAAGTGGCACCCCATCGTGTTCATCGGAATCTCCGCCCTGGTGGGCGTTCTGCTAAAATTTTGAGAAAAGGGAGACGCTGCGCGTCTCCCTTTTTGTATATATTTCCTCCCGGCAGGGCAGACTATCGCTGCTATACTGTCGGGAGGTTTATATTCTATGTCTGAAATGTTCTGTTTTCAGTGTCAGCAGACGGCGGGCAACAGCGGCTGCGTCCGCACCGGCGTCTGCGGCAAGCAGCCGAAAACCGCCAATTTGCAGGACTATCTGGTGTGCTCCCTCATCCACCTGGCGGAGATATATGCCGCCAAGGAGGACTATCCTCCGGAAGTCACACACCTGCTGGCGGACGGTCTGTTCGCCACGCTGACCAACGTAAATTTTGACGATACAGCCTTACAGGGCTATATCCGCCGCGCCGAAAAACTGACGCCCCAGCGTCTGCCGATACAGGACCCGAGTTGGCTATGGCGCGGCGATACGGACATCGTGTCTCTGCGCGCCACACTGCTGTTCGGCATGAAGGGTATGGCAGCCTATGCCCATCACGCTTTCCGCCTTGGGCAGGAGGATGAGGCGGTCAGCCAGTGGTTCTACAAGGGGCTGTGCGCCCTGCGGCAGGAGCACACCGTTGAGGAGTGGCTGGCCCTCATCACGGAATTTGGTCTGGTAAACTATCAATGCATGGCCCTGCTGGACAAGGCCAACACCGCCGCCTTCGGTGACCCGGCGCCCGCAAAGGTCCACACGGACATCCGTCGGGGGCCGTTCATCGTGGTATCCGGCCACGATCTGGAGGACCTGCACCAGCTGCTGGAGCAGACGACAGACACCGGTGTCAACGTGTACACCCACAGCGAGATGCTGCCCGCCCACGGGTATCCGGGGCTGCGAAAATACCCGCAGCTGGCCGGAAACTTCGGCACCGCCTGGCAAAACCAGCAAAGCGAGTTCGACAGCCTTCCCGCACCCATTCTGATGACCACCAACTGCATCATGCCGCCCCGTCCCAGCTATGCCGACCGTATCTATACCACGTCGGTGGTGGGCTATCCCGGACTGAAGCACATCCCGGAGGATCGGCAGGGCCGCAAGGATTTCTCCGCCCTCATCGACCAGGCGCTGGCCCTGGGCGGATACAGCACCGACCGGAGCATGAGTGGCATCAACGGCGGACATATCCTGACCACCGGCTTTGCCCACAAGGCGCTGGGCGACAGCGCCCCGGCGGTGATCGACGCCATCAAAAGCGGCGCGGTGAAGCACATCTTTCTGGTAGGCGGCTGCGACGGCGCACACCCCGGACGCAGCTACTACACGGACTTCGTCAAGTCCACGCCTATGGACTCGCTGATCCTGACGCTGGCCTGCGGCAAGTTCCGCTTCAATGACCTGGATCTGGGCGATATCAACGGCATCCCCCGCATACTGGACGCAGGCCAGTGCAACGACGCCTACAGCGCTGTGCAGATCGCGCTGGCACTGGCCGATGCCTTTTGCTGCGGCGTCAATGACCTGCCGCTGACGCTGGTGCTGTCCTGGTACGAGCAGAAGGCGGTATGTATCCTGCTGACCCTGCTGGCTCTGGGCATCAAGCGCATTTACCTGGGGCCCACCCTGCCGGCCTTCCTGTCAGAGACGGTGGTCAAGACGCTTGTGGATACCTATCAGCTGCAGCCCATCACCCATCCCCAACAGGATCTGGACGCCATACTGCACCGCGGATAAAGAAACATCCCCCGGCGGAGCCGGGGGATGTTTCTTTATCCAAGCACCTCTGCCAGGCCGACCAATACCGGCATGGTCAACGCGGAGATCGCCGTCTGGACCGACACCAGGGACGAGGTCAGGGCGGTGTCCTTGCCGAAGCGGGCGGCGAACATACTCAGCAGCGCCGCCGGCGGCGCGCTGGCCGCGATCAGCAGCACCAGCGTCAGGTCATGGGACACGTTCAGCGCCAGGCAGATGCCCAGTGAGGCAAGAGGCAGCACCAGCAGCCGCAGCACCAGCGTCACCCAGGAGCTGATACACTGCAGTGCCGCCTTGAAATTGGCGTGGCTCAGCTGATAGCCCACCACCAGCATGGGCAGCGGCGTATTCAGGTCCGCCAGATAGTTGATGGGGACCATCAGGGGTTCCGGCACCGTCACCTGCCCGAGATACAGCGCCATAGCCAGCACCACGCTGATAACGCCGGGGTTCAGCAGCAGGGGCTTCAGCCGCAGCTGGCTGCGGTCGCCTGTGATGACATAGACGCCCCATGTCCAGCTGAGTATAGTAAATACGATGACGTAGGCCGAACCATAGAACACGCCGATGCTGCCCAGCAGCGCGGCCATCAGGGGATAGCCCATAAAGCCGCAGTTGGAGAACACTGCGGCGAAGCGCAGGCAGTTCTGCCGTTCACAGTCTCTATCGCGGATCAGCAGCATGGCCGCCGCAATAAACACCACATGGAGTACGGCCGAGACACCCGTCACTACGCCGAAGTTGTGCAGTGCCGTATGCTCCAGCGGCCGTTGAAACGCCACCACCATCATACAGGGGGACACCACGTACATGACCAGGCTGCTCAGGGCCACCGAGGCGCGGTCATCCAACAGCTTGACCTTTCCCAGCACAAAGCCCACCACCAGCAGCAGGTACAGTGTGAGGATCTGCTGCCCCACAGTGAGGAATGATTGCAGCACGGCTATCCCTCCTAAGCAAAAAATGCGCACCGCCTCAGTGTATCACAAAAAATCCCGGTGTCAAGTCCCCGTGAAGAAGAAAAGCGGAAGCCGCCGCTTCCGCTTTTCTTACAGATCGTTCTTATCCCGGCCCACGGACTTTTCCGTGGAAAAGCCGTCCGGATATCGGCGCTCCAGCTTCTCCAGGTTAGCCCGGAGGATGTCCTCCAGATCAAGGTCCAGCGCCGTGGCCGCCTCGGCCAGATACCAGGCCACGTCCCCCAACTCCTTGGCCAGATGCTCCCGGTCCAGCGGATGGCCCTGGGCCAGCCACTTCTTCACGATGTCGATGGCCTCGCCGGACTCGCCGCACAGGCCCATGACGCTGTTGATAAGCACATCCCGGCCCTTCAATTCGGGATTTAGCGAAGCCATGGCCCGCTGCTGGTATTCATTGATGGTCATAACGCCGTACCCTCCAACAATGCCGGTATCTGCCGCAGATCCGTCACCTGCCAGGTCACATCCGTACCCTCTGCCGCGCCGGGGCGGCGGTAGTAACAGGTCTTCATGCCATACTGCCGGCCGCCGGCCATGTCGGAGGTCAGGGAGTCCCCAATGATCACGCAGTCCTTCGGCGCGATGGCCGCTTCACATCCATCGTTCAGTGCCGCAAACGCCCCGTCAAAAAAGGCCCGGGCCGGCTTGGACGCGCCCAGTCTCTCCGACACGAAGAACCAATCGAAATACCGCTTCATGCCCGCCAGTTCCAGCCGGTGGAGCTGCTGGTCGTATGGTCCGTTGCTGGCCACCGCCAGCGGATACTTGCCGTGGAGCGCCTCCAGCAGTTCCATGGCCCCGTCCACGGGGATAGCGCTGTCGTACAGGGCCGCGCGGAAATACTTTTCGAATACCTGTCCGTCAAAATCGATATTCAGTGCTCGGAACACGTTGTTCCAGCGGATCTCTTCCAGCTCACGGAACGTCAGCGTGCCCTGCTCGATCTGCCGCCAGAGTTTTCCGTTCTCCCGGTGGAACACGGCCTCCATGCACGGCTCGTAGGGCTTCAGTCCAAAGTGCGCGAAGCCCTCCCGCATGGTCTGCCGGATGTAGGCGTCAAAATCCAGCAGGGTGTTGTCGATGTCGATAAAAATCATCTGCATGGGGTACCTCTCAGATAAAGAACTTACGGTGCAGGCTGCGCCGCAGGGGCTTGCACATGGCGATGACCAGCAGCATGGCCCCCAGCACCACCCCCGCCGCCAGCGGGTAAAAGGACCAGAGGAACGTCTCGTGCAGGCCGAAGGTCAGGTTCAGCAGAAACTCCACCAACACCGCCATGCCGCCGGACAGGATCAGCGCCCCGCCGCAGATGTACAGCGCCGCGCCGGGCAAATACCGCAGCAGCGTCACCATGGCGCACACCAGCAGCCCTGCCGCGCCTGTGACCGGCAGCGCAAAGGTCAAAAACCAGTGGCCTCCGGTGGCGTAGTTCACATACAGCAGGAACACGCCGATGGCCGCGAAGTCAATGGGCACGAAGATCACCGGGTTGGGCCGCTTAAACCACAGAGGCAGCACCGCCAGGATATACAGCAGCAGCAATCCGCCCACGGCAAAGCCGGACCAGACGATGGTCCCGTTGATGCGCCAGTCGCACAGCACGGTGATGACCGCCGGCAGCAGCATACACACAGAGATGACGAACAGCACGCCGATGCGGCTGACCTCCTCGTGGCGGGGGTGGTCAGCCGGCGGGTAGGGCGGCTCACCCTGTCCGCAGGGCAGATCGGGATGAAATACCCGGGTGCCGCACAGGGGACAAACGCGCTCGCTGTCCGCCAGCTCCACGCCACATTTGATGCAATACATAAGAAAGGCTCCTTTCTCCCGTTGTGTCAGCGCATATTGCTCTCGACCTTAACGGGCAGTCCCAGCCGATGCAGCACGCGGTAGAAGTGATACTCCAGCTCCGGCTCCCGAATACTGCGAATACAGTTGATGTAGGCCGTATCCCCCCAGGTGACCACGCCGCAGTTGTGGGGTGCCTTAGCCTGCACACCGATGATGAAGTCCATCCGGCGCACATAGGGCACCATCACCTCCGGCAGCTCCACACGGCCCAGGTTGGACAGGCACAAGCAGGACTTGCACTCGCCCACCGTGTCAAACACGGCCTTCATGGCGATATTCTTGATGAACAGCGGCATGACCCGCAGCACGGGCGAACGTTCGCTGGCCACATTGGCGGCAAACTTGGCCCGCATGGTCCAGCGGTTGTTCTCCAGCCCCATCTTGTGGTGCACCAGCGCACACAGTTCCTGAAAGCTGCACGCCCCCAGCCGCGGATCGATCTCCGGGGTGATATAGGACGCAAAGTTCCGCAGCGTTTTGCTGGGGAACAGCTTTCGCAGATTTACCGGCAGCAGCACCTTCACCGGTTTGCGGTGGCGGGGATTGGGCACCTTCTCCGTCTGCAGCTCCAGAATAGCCTGCATCATGGCGGCACACAGCAGCTCCGTCACAGACACGCCGTGGTCTTTGGCGCAGGAACGCAGCTTATCCGCCGGCACCATCAGTGTCACCAGGTCCTTATAGCCATCTGTCTCCGGTGTGCCGGTCAGGTGCCAGGCCGTGGCCTCGGCGCGGCTGGCGGTCACATCCCCAGCATACCGGGCAAAGCTGTCCTCCAGTTCCTCCGGCGACGGCTCCTCTAACCGTCCCAGTACGCCCTTTTCCGCAGGGACGGAGATACCGTACTTCTCACTGAGATATTCCGCCAGCAGTGATTTGACGAACACCAGCGCACCGGTGCCGTCGGTCAACGCATGGAAAAACTCCACCGCAAAGCGGTCCTTATACACCAGCACCCGGAAGGCGCACTGCCGCACCTGTCGGAACGGCGCATGGGCCAGCGGGCAGCTCTTTTCGTCCTGTATGGGCGGCGTGTGGGGTATCTCCTCCAGATAGTACCAGAACACACCCCGCCGCAGCCGTACGGCAATGGACGGGAAACGCCGCACCGTCACATCCAGCGCCGCTGCCAGCACCGCGCGGTCTATCGACTCCGTCAGTGTGGCGGAGATACGGAAAAAATTGTTCCAGTTGCGCCGCTTGGCAGCGGGATATATCTTGGCCGCGTTGTCCAGACGCATCCACCGCAGGCTCCGGGCCGGGGACAGGTTCTGCGTCATAAAGCGGTTGATCTCATAGATATCCTGCTCCATGTTCTCCTGCAGGCAATAGAGCACATAGGTGTGCCAGCGCCCCGGCGCGATGATCAGCCTGCTTTTGCTCCCGGCCTTTTTCAGCCGTTCATGCAATCCCCGGGCGTCATCCAGCAATATCTCATCGCCGCCGGCGAAGATCAGCGTCGGCGGAAAGCCCGTCAGGTCGCCCAGCAGGGGCGAACACAGCGGGTCCGTGGGGTCCTGTGTATAGCACCTGGCGTAGAATTGCAGCAGCTCCTCCGTCAGGGACGGATCGTTGTCCCGGTTGAATTCGTAGGACTTCCCGGAACCGGTCAGGTCCACCCAGGGCGAGATGGCGATGAGCCCGCAGGGCAGCTCCCGGCCCAGCTGCTTCAGCTTCAGGCACAGGGCGCAGATCAGCCCGCCGCCGGCGCTCTCGCCGCACAGCAAAATCTGCTGCGGCGCGTAGCCCTTTTTCAGCAAATAGTCGTAGGCAGTCAGTGCATCCTCCAGCGCGGCGGGATAGGGGTTCTCCGGCGCCAGGCGGTACGCCCCGCAGAACACCCGCACGCCGCACTCGCTGGCCAGCGTAGCCGCAAAGCCCTTGGCATAGTCCAGACTGCCGCAGGTATAGCCGCCGCCGTGGAGATACAGCACCACGCCGCTGCGGCGCTCGTCCTTAGGCATGACCCACGCGCCCTTGAACTGCTCGAAGTCGTGGTCGCGGAAAATCACCTCCCGCTTGTGCAGGGCGCTCATCAGCTCGCCCAGCTTATCCTGTCCCTTGCGGGTGGTCTCCAGTGAGCAACCCGCCACAAAGGGCTTAAAAAAGTTCAATTGTGAACGCACCAGCTTTGCCGATAATTCCATTGTGGTCGTTCCTTTCCTCGTTGCTGATAGATGATTATACCATATTGTGCAAGTCTTGTAAACCAAGCCAAACCGGACGAACGAGCCGCATTTGTACCGCGTCTCAAACACGAGTCTTTTCTTTACAGCCGCAGTACAGCCATGGTATACTGAGGCAAAAGGATCCGGACAGGGGTGATGACACATGTCCTCAGGAAAAAAATCGGCGTGGAAACGGCGGGTACGGGAATTCCGCAATTACCTGCTGTGCCTGGTATTGGGCGGTATATTTCTCTTTATGGGTCTGACCCAGCCGATATATACGGAAGAAAACACGAAGGAAATTTATGCAGAATCCGAAAAGGCACTGATGTCCAGCCAAGGCCGCAGATTATATCCTATTCCGTTGTTGATATGCACGGACGGAACGGAATACACCTTTGGCTTTTCGTGCTACAAGAAGATTCCTTCCGATTTCAACAGCACTCCTCATTCGATTCGTATCCGTGTCTATACCGGCTATAATTGGCGGCCTTGGGATGCGACTCCTGAAATCGCAGAGCTGGAAGCGGATGGTACGCTGTGTTTTTCACTGCGTGATTCTAACAGAGAGCGGAAAACCAGCCGGGTAATTCTCGTTTCGATCGGCGCAGCATTTACCGGCATCTTTGCACTTAGCGCGTACGACATTTTCCTGTCACCGACTGTGCAGAGGAAACGTCAAGCGAAGGAACGAGCGAAACGGAAAGCGCAAAAACGGGATAGAAGCAACCGTGAGTCAGCTCCCAAAAGTTAGACAATTCCGGCCTGCTTCGACTCAGCAAAAAAGGCGGCTGACGCCGCCTTTTTTGTGTTTTACAGATCCAGCTTCAGATCGCCGTCCTTGATCCACCCCCACTTCCGTAGGGGGATGGCGATGAGCCACGTCAGCACGGCGGGCAGCACAAAGGAGATCAGCACCAGGCCCAGCCAGTCCATGCCGGTGACGGCGGCCTTTGCGCCGCTGGCCACATCGTTGACCCAGCCGGTGTAGACGCCGATCTGCCCCACCAGGCCGCAGGTACCCATGCCGGAGGACACCGGCGCGCCATTCATCTCCAAGCGGAACAGGCAGGTGGCGACAGGGCCGGTGATGGCGGCAGCCAGCGTAGGCGGTATCCATATCCGGGGATTGCGGACGATATTGCCCATCTGCAGCATACTGGTGCCCAGGCCCTGGGCGGCCAGGCCACCCCAGCGGTTTTCACGGAAGCTCATAACGGCGAAGCCCACCATCTGGGCGCAGCAGCCCGCCACGGCAGCGCCGCCGGCCAGGCCTGTCAGCCCCAGAGCCGCGCAGATGGCGGCGGAGGAGATGGGCAGCGTCAGCGCCACGCCGATGACCACGGAGACGATGATGCCCATGAAGAAGGGCTGCAGCTCCGTTGCCCACATGATGGCCTGTCCCACGGCGGAGGCCGCCGTGCCCACCGGCGCGGCGATCAGCGCGGCGAAGCCCACGCCCACCAGCACGGTGACGATGGGCGTCACCAGAATGTCGATCTTCGTCTCCTTGCTGACGGCCTTGCCCAGCTCCGCGGCAACAATGGCCACGAACAGCACCGCCAGAGGGCCGCCCGCGTCGCCCATGTAGTTGGTGGCAAAACCCACGGGGATCAGTGAGAACAGCACCAGCGGCGGCGCGTTCAGCGCCCGGGCGATGGCCACGGCCATACCGGGGCCTACCATCGCCGAGCACAGCCCGCCGATGGTGTAGCTTACCGCACCGTCGCCCTTGCCCAGCGTGACGATGACGGCGTTGAGAAAGCCGATGTGGAACTGCTGACCCAGGGTGTTGAGGATCGTCCCCACCAGCAGGGTGCAGAACAGGCCCTGGGCCATCGCACCCATGGCGTCGATGAAGTAGCGCTTGGCGGAGAAAACGATGTCCTTTCGTTTCAGAAAGGCGCGGAGCTTTTCCATAGCGGTATACCTCGCTTGTCAGTTTTCTCCATTATAGGCATACTTGACCGCCCTTGTCAACCGCCGCTGTTCTTTTCTGCCTGCCGCCGCAGCCACCAGAACACCGCCGCACCGTCCGCAGCCTCCCCCCGCCGCAGCGCAAATGCCTGGCGCTCCGGGTGCCACTGTACCCCCAGCACCGGCAGGCGGCTGTGACATATCCCTTCGATCACGCCATCCGCCGCCCACTGCCGCACACCCAGCCCCCGCCCCAGGCGGCAGATGGCCTGGTGGTGGTTGCTGTTGACCCGCGGCGTGGTACCCACCAGCTCCGCCAGTTCACCCACCGCCCGTGTATCATGCAGAATATCGCCCGCCTTGACCTGGTGTCCCGGCACACGTGCATACAGTGTCCCGCCGAAAAACACGTTCAGCGCCTGCATTCCCCGGCAGATACCCAAAATCGGCTTCTCCGCTGCCGCATAGGCTCTGATCGTCCGGATCTCATCCTCCGGCAGCCGATCCGCGATATCCCCACCGCCGGGAAGCAGCAGCGCAGCACACGGGCCGGCCGCCTCGCGCCCTACCACCGGCGTCAGGTCCACTGCTCGCAGCGCTTCCATGTAGTTTACATAATTTAGGCCATCATCCCAGATCAGCACCCGCTTCTCCATAGCCGTCCCCCCCTCTCCCATCAGTACATGCGCCGCCGCGTCAAAATATACCCCGCAGAAAAAGAAGTTGCACCCCAGCGGAAAGTATGGTATGATACACCCCGTGACAAGCAGCGGTATCGAAGTGGTCATAACGGGGCTGACTCGAAATTTCGGCGGGATCTGGGAATTTCGTCCCCCTGATTCTCCTTGATATTCCTCAACACAGGAAATCTCAAAATCGAATATTTTTTGCCGTCTCTCCTGTTTTCTCTCCAACGAATTTTTGAGCAAATTTCTGGAAAGAAAACCGGACGAAAATAGACACGGAGAGTTGTCCGAGTGGTCGAAGGTGCAGCACTCGAAATCGAGTCGGTCGCTTTCCGGGGTGACCTCGCAAACCCTTGATACTTCGGGCTTCTTCCGCTTTTCTACACTTTTTCAAAACTGAATATCTACGGTTTTTCTACGCTTTGTCTACGATTTCTACACTTGGTTCTCAATCAGCCGGAAACCCGCAAAGCCTTGAAAATACAGCATGGAGATGTATCGAAGTGGTCGTAACGAGGCTGACTCGAAATCGAGTCGGTCGCTTTCCGGGGTGACCTCGCAAACCCTTGATACTTC